>Ga0209444_10000137_pt1 | contig 39162 bp, 43 predicted proteins | sample LauGreFaBDMM15DN_2_FD_188215 | JGI IMG/M metagenome (GOLD analysis project Ga0209444, IMG submission 188215) | Freshwater lake microbial communities from Lake Michigan, USA - Fa13.BD.MM15.DN (SPAdes) (version 2) | ecosystem: Environmental > Aquatic > Freshwater > Lake | place: Lake Michigan... | reverse complement strand
ATGATACACGGCGGGAGTCCAAAATAGGAACTTTTCGTGTTGTTTGCCCTCGCTAGTGTTTACGGCCCGATTTCGGGAGATAATTGATGAAACGAGGTCAGGAGCCACTGCAATGTCTAGCGACAATCAACAACCTGAATCACAAGTGAACAAGACCTCGCTGGAGTCTCGCTTGCTCGAGTCCAAGGGTCAATTAGCACGTGTTGTAGCTCAAAACGAGAAACTCGCATACACGCTGCGCGAGTCTCGCGAACATATCGCTCATTTGCGAGAAGAAGTAGACAAACTGTCCCAACCCCCGCACGCCTACGGCGTTGTTGTGGGAAAGAATGATGACGCATCAATTGATATTTTCATTCAGGGTCGCAAGATGAAAGTGCAGTTGCACCCCGACATCGACTTCGATGTTCTCGAACGTGGATCAGAGGTGCTCCTCAACGACAGCATGAACGTTATTTCAACGAGGCGACCCGAAACGTCTGGAGAGGTTGTTCAACTTAAAGAGATCTGTGAAGACGGTTTCCGTGCAATCATCACCTATCGCGGCGATGACCAAAAGATTTGCGAACTTGGCGACTCTCTACGAGGAATGCATTTGCGCCCCGGTGACCTGTTGCGTTTAGAACCAAAAAGCAACCTCCTCATCGAGCGGCTTCATCAACCTGAGGTCGAGAATCTTTTGCTCGAGGAAGTGCCACTTGTTAGCTATAGCGACATTGGTGGTCTAGATGCACAAATTGAACTCATCGCCGATGCCGTAGAGCTTCCGTATCTCTATTCCGATCTCTTTGCGGAATATCACCTGCCTGCACCGAAGGGCATCCTCCTTTACGGGCCGCCAGGATGCGGCAAGACTCTCATCGCCAAAGCGGTAGCAAACAGCCTTGCGAAAAAAGTTGCAGACGCAACTGGACACGATAAAGGTCGTAGCTACTTCATCAATATTAAAGGTCCAGAACTGCTCAATAAGTATGTCGGTGAAACGGAACGACAAATACGACTCATCTTTCAAAGAGCTCGCGAGAAGAGCGAAGAGGGTTGGCCTGTCATCATCTTTTTCGACGAAATGGATTCGATGTTTCGTATTCGAGGCTCTGGCATCAGCAGCGACATGGAGTCAACAATCGTTCCGCAACTACTAGCCGAGCTTGATGGTGTTGAAAGTTTGCGCAACGTCATCGTCATCGGAGCAACAAACAGGGAAGATCTCATTGATCCTGCAATTTTGCGTCCTGGACGACTTGACGTAAAAATCAAAATTGATCGCCCGACCGCAGATGCGGCACATCACATTTTTAGGCGCTATCTCACTTCAGAAATTCCAATACACGCCGATTTGCTGAGTGCATTTGACGGTTCCACAGAAGCAGCTCTTGAATCTTTGCTCTCGCACTGTGTAGCACGCATGTACAGCGACGCTAATGAAAACCGTTTCCTCGAAGTGACATACCAAAACGGCGATAAGGAAGTTCTCTTTTTCCGCGATTTCTCGTCTGGAGCAATGATTGAAAATATCGTTCGGCGAGCAAAGAAATCTGCAATCAAACGAACCATTGACACTGGTGAAAGGGGAATCACTGAAGGTGACCTCATCGAAGCCATTGCCCAAGAGTTCAAAGAGCATGAAGATTTACCCAACACCACAAATCCAGACGACTGGGCACGGATCTCTGGCAAAAAGGGCGAACGAATTGTCTTCATTCGCACACTGATTAATGAACACGCTGACCCTGGTGCTGCTTCAGGTGGAAAATCAATTGAACACGTTGTGACCGGTCAGTACCTGTAGTCACTTATGGCCCTACCGAAAGTCTGTGGCATTGAAACGGAATACGGGGTCATTTCCCGCGGTTTTGACAGTAGCCCTATTGTGGCGTCGTCAGTTCTTGTCAATGCTTATGCTGGCGCTTTCAAGCAGAACATTCAGTGGGATTTTGGAGATGAAACACCAGACCGTGACGCGCGAGGTTTTGCTCTAGAAGATGCTTTCCCGCCAGAAGTTGAGACTCATATGGCTAACTCAGTCTTGACGAATGGGGCTCGGTACTACGTAGACCATGCACACCCTGAAATTTCTACACCTGAATGTCGTACCGCGACGGAAGTTGTGTTGTATGACCGAGCAGGTGAGGAAATTATTAAAGAGAGCATGAAGAGAGCAAATGCTCTGTTGCCCGATCTTCATGAAATTATAACTTATAAAAATAACTCCGATGGCAAAGGTAACTCATATGGTTGCCACGAGAACTACCTTGTTTCGCGAGAATTACCTTTTGGACAATTAGCTACTTTCATTACAACGCATTTCGTAACCCGCCAGATCTATTGCGGATCAGGAAAAGTCGGATCAGAGTTTTTAACCGACAAGGCTGACGCTGTTACGTATCAGATCAGTCAACGAGCAGACTTTTTTGAAGAAGAGATTGGCCTCGAAACAACTATTCGTCGTCCCATTGTCAACACTCGCGACGAGCCGCACTGTGACCCAGATAAGTATCGACGGCTGCATGTCATCGTCGGCGACGCAAATATGTCGGAATATGCCACTTATTTGAAAGTAGGCACCACATCCATCGTGCTGGCCATGATTGAAGACGGAGCATTTCCGTCGCATCTCATTATTGATGGCCCAGTAAATGCAATGCGCACCGTCAGTCGTGACATCAGTATGTCGAAGGCGATTCGTCTTTCTCATGGCGAATTAAAGACTTCCTTAGAAATTCAATTTCTGATTTTAGAGGCAGCTGAAAAATACAATGCGCAATACGGTCTGGATTGTGTCAACAGCGATGATTTTCCTCTTGAAGGAAGAAATATTCTCCTGCTCTGGCGCGAAACTCTAACGAACTTGTCAAATGGCGGAGTTGGTTCCTTCGACACCATCGATTGGTTAGCAAAGATGCGTCTCATCAACGCTTACCAAGAGAAAAATGACCTGGCGCCCAATGATGCGAGACTTAAGGCTCTCGACTTGCAGTACCACGATATGCGTACAGGCAAGAATCTGTCTGATCGCATGAATTTAAGGAGACTCATTACGCAAGGCGATGCCGACATTGCTCGCACTGAACCACCACAAAGTACCCGTGCATTTTTCCGTGGCATGTGTTTGCAGCGTTGGCCCGAGTTTGTGGTGTCGGCTAATTGGGACTGCCTCATTTTTGATGTAGGGGATGGTCCATTGCGGCGCATACCAATGATGGAGCCATTGAGAGGAACGCGAGCCCTCACCGAAGACCTCTTCAAATCATGCTCTACCCCAATGGAATTGGTGCTTGCTCTTGGCCTCGAAAATTCTGAATTAACATCGTTCAGAATTTCTGATGTGTTCTAAATCCAATACTAAGATGCAACTATGTCGGAAAAAATTCGTAAAAGTGTCTCTATTCCAGAAGAAGCCCCAGTCGAGGTGATTGAAGATTTAGCGCTTGGGAAAAATGCTCAGGCCGAAAATTTAAAAGCAGATTTAGACAACCTGCTCGATGAGATTGACTCTATTCTTGAGACAAATGCCGAGGATTTTGTGAATAGTTACGTACAAAAGGGTGGGGAATAACTCCTACACTGTGGCTATGTCAATGCCTTTTTTCACACCAGGCGACCATCCAGGTGCCAGTTTTGCCGAATTGCTGAAGCGTGTTGGTATCGATCCGTTTCAAAAGCATCTCACTGAATCATCAACTCAAGTCAGTTTTCCGCATGCAACAACATGTGTTGCTCTTCGGTTTGCAGATGGCGTAGTAATGGCCGGCGATCGTCGTGCAACCTCTGGCAATGTCATCTCTCACCGCTCTATGGAAAAGGTTGTCTCAGCAGACAAATTCAGTGGCGTGGCAATAGCTGGTACCGCTGGTCCTGCCATGGAAATGATCAAGCTTTTCCAATTACAACTCGAGCATTATGAAAAAGTAGAAGGCCAATTGCTCTCACTTGAAGGTAAAGCAAATCAGCTTTCCATGATGGTGCGTGGCAACCTTCCTGCCGCAATGCAAGGCCTGGTGGTCGTTCCCATCTTCGCTGGCTATGACCTCCAGAAGGGTTACGGACGCTTATGGGATTACGACCCAACGGGCGGCCGATACGAAGAACGCGAATTCGTTGCAACGGGTTCAGGAAGTGTGCACGCCGGTGCAGTTATTAAAGTCGGTTGGAGAACTTCCATGTCTCAAGATGCAGCAGTTCGTCTTGCATTGAAATCTTTATGGGAGGCCGCCGATTCAGACTCAGCTACAGGTGGCCCCGACACCTTGCGCGGTATTTACCCAATAGTTGCGTCAATTACGGCGAACGGATGGGAACGTATTGACGATGCAACCTTGTCTCACCTTGTAGAAGAACTTATTGCTGAGCACCAAGAACGAAATCAGGAGGTGTGAAATGAGCATGCCATTTTATGTAGCCCCAGAACAGATCATGAAAGATCGTGCCGACTATGCACGCAAAGGAATTGCTCGCGGTAAGGCACTCATTGCTATTCAGTACTCTGCAGGAATTGCCATTGTCGCTGAAAATCCTTCTAACACGCTACGAAAAATCAGTGAAATATACGACCGCATTGCGTTTGCTGGTGTCGGAAAATACAACGAATTCGATCAGTTGCGAGTTTCGGGTGTGCGGGCTGCAGATCTCAAGGGTTACCAGTATTCACGTATTGATGTAGATGCACGAAGCCTGGCAAATCAGTACGCGCAAATTCTTGGTCAAATATTCACACATGAGATGAAACCCCTCGAAGTAGAAATTCTTGTCGCTGAAGTTGCCGATGAAGCATCCAAAGATCAGTTGTTCCATATCTTTTACGATGGCACTGTCCTCGATGAACGTAAATTCTGTGTTTTAGGCGGCGACTCAGACGCCATTTACTCGCGCATGAAAGAGTCTCCACTCTTGGCACATTTAGACACAGCATTATTGGCCGATGTTGTTCAATTATGTCGAAATGCTCTTTCCGGCCCAGATCGGCAACTTCCTATTGAAGAATGCGAAATTGCAATACTTAATCGTTCTGGTGATCGTCGCGCGTTTACTCGGCTTGACGACACCGAAGTTAACGCTCTCGTTCAAGGTTAAACGCAGTCGTGCAAGAATTCTCTAGACGCATCTACGGGCTAGAGAACGAATACGGAATTATGTGCACGTTGAAAGGGCAGCGTCGCCTTAGCCCCGATGAGGTAGCGCGTTACCTCTTTCGCAAGGTGGTGACATGGGGGAGGAGTTCCAACGTATTTCTGCCCAATGGGTCACGTTTGTACCTAGACGTAGGCTCGCACCCTGAATACGCAACTGCTGAATGTGACTCTTTGCTCGATGTAGTAGTTCAAGATCGTGCTGGGGAATACATTCTCAACGATCTGCGTATCGCAGCTGAAGATCGTCTTGAAGACGAAGGAATTCGCGGTGAAATTCACATATATAAAAACAACACCGATAGTGCTGGAAACTCCTATGGTTGCCACGAAAATTACCTCACTTCACGTACCGATGATCAGTCACGACTGTCCGATGTAGTCATTCCATTTCTCATTACACGGCAAATTTTCTGTGGAGCAGGGAAATTATTAATGACCGCTAAAGGGCCTCTCTTCACTATTGCGCAGCGTGCAGAGCACATATGGGAGACCTCTAGTTCGGCAACCACACGCAGTAGACCAATTATCAACACTCGAGATGAGCCACACGCCGATGCGGAGCACTACCGCCGCTTGCATGTCATTGTTGGCGACTCAAACATGAGTGATTACGCGACATTTCTCAAGGTCGGTTCAATGGCTTGCGTTCTGCGCATGTTTGAGAATCCTGAAATTGATTTCAGAGATCTGACCCTGGAAAGCCCGGTGCGCGCGATTCGCGAAATTAGCCACGACATCACGTGCAAGAAAAAAGTTAAGTTGAAGAATGGCAAAGAGATGAGTGCGCTCGACATTCAGCGCATTTATCTTGACAAAGCAATTTCGTATAGCGAACATTTCGGCTTTAATGAAGAAGAAACTCGTGCTCTGCAAATGTGGGAACACTGCGTTACCACTATTGAGAGTGACCCTCTTAAATTAGAAACTGAAGTTGATTGGGTCGCAAAATATCACCTCGTGTCTAGATACTCAGAAAAACATGACATTTCTTTGGGCGATCCTCGTTGTCATCTCATCGATTTGCAATACCACGACATAGACCCTGCGCGAGGAATTTATTACCACCTGCGAAGCAAGAACATCATGAAATCTGTTTGTTCTGAGGAGCAAATTGTTGCGGCTACAACGCTGGCTCCTACAACAACCCGAGCCCACCTGCGCTCACAATTTATTACAGCTGCCCAATTAAAAAAGCGTGATTACACAGTTGACTGGGTTCATCTGAAGATTAACGATCAATCACAAAGAACCGTACTTTGCAAGAATCCGTTCAAGAATGTTGATGATCGTGTGCAAAAATTGATTGATTCTTTGTAGAGAATCTTGTTCATTTGACCTTCAGAGCATCTACAATCTTGCTGTGCCTGAAGACGTCGATGATGTGCAACCCCCAGAAGAGGTTGCATCGTCTTCAGATTCTTTCAAGGCTGTCCGGGATTGGATCATTGTTCTTGTTGTGGCACTGGTCGTTGCCCTCGGTATTAGAACGTATGTTTTACAACAGTTTTATATATCGGGTCCTTCTATGGAGACCACGCTGTATCAGCCAAATAGGGTGCTGGTAAATAAGCTCTCGTACCGCTTGCACAATGTCAACAGGGGAGACGTAGTCGTATTCGACCGTGTCACCTCAAATGGCGAAACAATTCAGCATGACGACCTCATTAAGCGAGTTATTGGTCTAGCCGGAGAGAAAATTTCCATCAGTAAATGCGTTGTCTATGTGAACAAAGTTGCTCTGAAAGAGCCCTATCTCGATAGCAGAGATACAGAGCAAGATGATCTCATCGAACGTTGTCGGCAGCCAGAAATGGCAGAAGTGGTTGTACCAGCCAAACAAGTTTTCGTTCTCGGCGATAATCGCCCACAGTCGATGGATAGCCGGATGTTTGGCTCAGTCGATAAAAATCGAATAGTTGGTCGAGCCTTTGTAGTGCTGTGGCCCTTGAGTCGTTGGCGTTGGCTCTAGTCATAGAACCGATCTGGCCAGTCGCTAAAAATACCGTTGATCCCTATTTTTGCCATATCCTCGATATTGCGCACAAACTGGCAGTCCCATGCGAAGCATTGGAGTTCGAAACGCTGAAAGAGCGCAACGAGACCGCCATTCCAATCACGATGATGCATGTTCATCACTTCGACACCTAGTTCACGCATACGCGCTGCATGCATTTCGGGGCCTTTTTTTAATTTGGCGAGACGCACCGATGAAACAAGCGAAATGCCGTGCGATTTGCTTCTCTGTTTCTCGAGTACATCTAAGTCTGGATGACATAAATAAATGAAAGGTGATTGTTCACCATGAACTGTACGAATCTCGGTAATGAGTGCCTCAAAGCAGTCATCATCTTTGACATCGAGAGAAATAGGGACTCCCTGCGGCGCCAAAAGTAGGAGATCTCGAAGAGTTGGGATGTGTTCAGGTAAATCTTCGCGCAAGTAATTGCAGATGGGTTTCTTCAAGATCCGCTCTTGAACTACGCCATCATGATCGAGAACTGGAATGCCGTCTTTGGTGATCCACACATCAGACTCAAGACCGGTAGCACCCAGGCGCAACGCAAGTTGGAATGCTTCCAAGGTATTTTCTCTGACATACGCCCGAGCCCCACGATGCGCAAAGGCGATATAGGTCAGCTCACGGTAACTAGGCCTTATTTCCTCCATATTGCCATGATAATGACAGGGCGCGCAGTTCTAGTTCATAGACTTTGAGTGTGTTCAATATGTCTGGCAGCGAAATAGTCTTTCTGCTTCTTATTGGCCTCGTCGTATTGGGTCCAGAAAAGTTGCCCGAGGCAATGCGCAAGTTCGGTCGCGTTTACCACGAAATCAAGAATGTTGCCTCCGGAGTTCAGCGCGACCTCAGGACCGGGTTCGAAGACCCATTGCAGGAAATAAAGAATACCGCAGAAGAAGCAAAGCGAATCTTTTTAGGCAAAGACGAGGCACCAACTCCAACGACTGATGAACCAAAGTTCATTCCTTATGAACAAGACGAAGCACCTAATGGAGACCAGATTCCATGAAGCTGTTCCGCAAAAACATCAGTGTTCGATCATCCACCGACGAAATTACTATGACTCAGCATCTCGCTGAACTGAGATTTCGTATCATTCGGTCACTTCTAGCGGTCATTATCGGCGCATTGGTCATTTTGAGTTTCTATGACCCAGTATTGCGGTTCTTAACTCAGCCGTATCGAGATCTCTGTTTATCACGACCTGATTTCAATTGCGATGGAACACTCTTTGGCTTAGGGCCACTAGACGGCATTTCTGCGCGAATGCGGATCGCATCGTACGGTGGTTTGACAGCCGCATTGCCTGTCATCCTGTGGCAAATTTGGCGATTCACAGCACCTGCACTTCACCAACGAGAAAAACGCTATGCAACGGGTTTCATCATTTCCAGCGTAAGCCTGTTCGCCCTTGGCGGATACATCGCCTATTGGACCCTCGATAAGGCATTGGAATTTCTCATTAGTTGGTCTGGAGAAGATGTTTCTCAGTCCTACCAAATTACCAAATACGTGAGTTTAGTAACACTGATGGTTCTTGCTTTTGGGGTCGGCTTTTTGTTCCCGGTTCTGCTCGTATTCATGCAACTTGTCAACGTCATCACTCCAGGTTTGTTACTCAAACAGTGGCGCTGGGCAGTGATGTCTATCTTCCTTACAGCAGCAATCATTACTCCATCTGGCGATCCCATCAGCATGTTGGCGCTCGCAATACCTATGACAATTCTTTACGTCATATCTGTCGGCATCGGTTTTTTCATCCAATGGCGAAGAAAAAAAGCCAACCATGAATAACCCAAAATTCCAACCCGACTTATTTCAGCAAAACGCAATACAAGCGCTGAACGAAGGCGCATCGGTGTTAGTGGCTGCTCCCACAGGTTCAGGAAAAACGTTTATTGCTGAACATGCAATTTCGGAAGCTTTGAACAGGGGAATGAAGTCTTTTTATACCGCTCCTATTAAAGCCCTTTCAAACCAAAAGTTTCGTGATTTCCAGGAACTGTACGGTTCAGACAACGTAGGTCTGCTCACCGGAGATACCAGCATCAATTCAGATGCGAAAATTTTGGTAATGACAACAGAAGTACTGCGCAACATGATCTACGCATCGTCGCGTTCGCTAGAGAATCTTTCAGTAGTGATACTTGATGAAGTTCACTTCCTGCAAGATCAATATCGAGGCCCGGTATGGGAAGAAGTCATTATTCATCTTCCACTTGAGGTCACACTTGTTTGCCTTTCGGCAACCGTGTCTAATGCGGTGGAAGTGAGCGAGTGGCTAACAACAGTGCGCGGAGACACTAGAGCAATTATTGAAACAAAGCGTCCCGTGAATCTTGAGCATCACTATATGGCTTTCGATAAGGCCACGGGCGACACTGTCATGTATCCGACGCTTATTGACAATCAAATGAACCCGCGGGCTAAAAAAGCATTCACTGACCAGGGCAAACAGAACAATGGTGCTTCTCGTCATAACAATCAACAGAAAAAGGGTCGCCAAGCTTCCGAAAGCCGATTCGGACCGCCGAACCGCAACGAGGTAGTTGAACAACTCGCTCATGCAAATATGTTGCCTGCTATCTATTTCATTTTTAGCCGTAATCAATGTGACGATGCAGCACGCGGCATTCGTCGTAGCTCTCTCTCATTTGCCACTAAGAACGAAACTGAACACATTCGTAAAATTGCACAAGATCGAGCTCAGACTCTTTCCTCAGACGAAAAGAATGCGCTCGACTTCGAAGGATTCTTATCCTTGATCTCCACGGGCGTCGCAGCTCATCACGCCGGCATGGTTCCCATTTTTAAAGAGATTGTCGAAGAAGCCTTTACCTTGGGTCTATTGAAAGTTGTATTTGCAACAGAAACCCTTGCAGTAGGGCTCAATATGCCGGCTCGCACAGTTGTTATTGACAAACTCACCAGATTCACCGGCGAAAACCATGTGCCCCTCAAGCCTTCAGATTTTACGCAACTGACGGGAAGAGCGGGTCGCAGAGGCATCGACGATTTAGGACATGCCGTCACCCTGTGGAGTCCATTTGTTGGCTTTGATGAGGTGTGCCGGTTTGCACTGAACAAAAGTTTTAACCTCACGTCGGCTTTTCGCCCGACTTACAACATGACGGTCAACTTGGTCAATAGCCATTCTGAAGGTGAAGTTCGCCACCTCCTCAACCTTTCCTTTGCCCAGTACCAGGCCAATTCCGGTGTTGTAACGATGCAAGCTTCAATTGAGAAAAAGAGAGAACAACAGCGTATTGAAGAAAAAAAAGCTTCATCTCAATATGGAGATATTTGGGGCTATCGACGCCTTCATGGGCTTCAGCGCCAAAAAGGTGAAGCGAAGCCTCAGGGCGACTCTGTACAAGTGTGGAACACCTTTCGCCCAGGCGACATCATCGCATTGAAAACCGATGAATTTATTAACGCACGTAATAGTCCGTATCAAAAATTTATGGTCTTGGCTACATCTAACCGACGTCGAGGAATCAAGATCACAGCCGCCGATGCAGTGCAGTCGGTGCGTGGCATTCTTTATGAAGACCTCATTGGTGAACCAATCTTCATCAAACACGTCGAACTTGACGCCGACTTTTCGCAATGGAATCCTGGTGCGCTGCGCGATGTTTCTCGACTAATCAACGAGTGCAACTGGGTATTTGCTCACAGAGACGATGATGGAAACACCAAAGTCCACGAAGATGACGCACTTGACTCAGAGAATGTTGCAAATGATCCGTTGATTTCTATTTTGTTAAAACATGCCGATGCAGCAGATCGCATTCGTAGTGATATTGAACGCCTTGAACGTCATCTCAAAAGTGAAACCCAATCGGTAGGAGCCACGTTTGATCGCGTTTTAGAACTTTTACGAAAAATGGGTTACATCGATTCGTGGCGCCTGACTGCGAAGGGCTCAGTTCTTGCCGGCGTTTTTCATGAGAGCGACATTCTCATAGCTGAAGCTATTTCGCAGGGTCTTTTCGACGGTCTCAAACCCATCGATCTCGCTGCTGCAGTGTCGTGCGTAGTTTATGAACGTCGCAACAGCGACCAAGATGATCTTCCGTATCCTTCAAAGAGGTGCCGCGAAGTCGTTGAACGTGTCGAAGATTTGAGCATGGAGATTCAAGACCTACAAACTTCTAGTGGTCTACCGGTCCACCGATTTCCCGATCCGAACTTCGCGCAATGTGCAGCATTGTGGGCCGCGGGAAAAAGTCTTACAAGTGTTCTCGAAACCGTTCCTGAAATGAGTCCTGGCGACTTTGTGCGTACAATTCGCCAAATTGTCGACCTGTTGCGCCAAATGGAGCGAATAGCTCTCGATCAGACGCTCCGAGAGTCGGCACGTATCGCCGGAGAGGCGATGTTTAGAGGAATAGTCGTGGGCAACGAGGCGCTCTAATGGTGATTGCGAAAGGCGAAGAGTGGGGTGAGCACGTTCACAAGCAAGGCGTCGTTTGCACACAAAGCGATCACGATGTTTTTTCTCATCTCGCGTTCCCAGTCAAAGGCGATATCGCACACACCATCGGCAGCGAACTGCGGCAGCGATCTTCATTAAAGCAATTCGACAGTCGAGTCGAGTGGCACCAACTGCCTTTTGACGTTATTGAAATCTATATAAATGGAGTAACACTTCGCGCTGCGGCTCATATACGCATAGGGCACCTGCTGTGGGGCGAATGTCATTTGTTGTGCAATGTCGCCTTCTACAGAGGCAAAAGGGTTTTTGCTAAGTCACATCCAAATGATGCAAAGATTGAAGTATTAACGGTGGCGCGAGAAATGGGAATTCGTCAGCGTTTAATGTCTCTCATGAAAGTGCGGCAGGGGAGCCATTTACCTCACCCGCAACTCACTAGCCGTCAAGTGACGGATGAATGTTTTCGTTTCCGCAAATCTCTACCCATCTTTATTGATGGAAAAAAAATTGGCAATGCGACTGAGATAAGAATATCTGTCATCGCAGATGCCATTAATATCTATATACCTAGCGAGCAAAAGTAAATCCCTTGAGGAGAAGCCGATGAATAATTCAGATATCGCACATTTAAAAAGCGAAATCACCTTGCGCATAGATCAACTAGCAGAGCAACTGTTAGATATCAGCCATGACATTCATTCTCATCCAGAGACGAACTATGAAGAGATCCACGCCCACAATCTGCTGACAGATGCTCTCAGAACACAATTCTCAAAAGTTCAACGCGGTGCCTACGGTTTAGAAACAGCTTTCGTCGCACAGGCGAGTGGCTCCTCATCACCAGGGTCACGTCGTGTTGCGATCTTGTGCGAATACGACGCACTGCCTGAAATTGGCCACGCATGTGGGCACAATGTCATAGCGGCAGCCGGTCTCGGGGCTGCCCTCGCATTGCAACCCTTCATGAGCGAGCTTCCTGGAGAACTTCTTGTCTTTGGCACTCCTGCCGAAGAGGGGGGTGGTGGGAAAATTGCCATGGCGCGTCAAGGAGCTTTCGATGGCATTGACGCCGCGATGATGGTTCATCCGGCAGATTTTGATCTGACGAGTATCAAAGCCATCGCGATCCAAGAATGCTGCGCGTCGTTTCATGGCAGTGCTGCCCACGCTGCTGCTGCTCCCCATCTCGGGAAAAATGCCCTCGATGCTGCTGTGCAGGCCTATGGCTCAATAGGTGCGTTACGACAACACATTAAGCCTTCTGAGCGAATCCACGGTATCTTCACCCATGGTGGCGACAAGCCCAATATTGTCCCCCATTTCGCAACTCAACAATGGTACGTTCGGTCCGATTCTCTCGACTCACTACAACCCTTGAAAGAACGCGTAGAGGCTTGCTTCCATGGCGCGGCGATGAGCACGGGCTGCACCGTAGAAGTGGAGTGGGAAAACCACGCCTACGCCGACATGCGCGATTCTGAGTCACTATTGAACCTGTATCTGCGTAATGCACAGATTGTCGGACGCTCGCCGCAACGCCCCACAAGCGACTCAGTGGTTGTTGGTTCAACCGACATGGGGAATGTCAGCTATCTCGCGCCGTCCATTCATCCGATGATCCAAGTTGCGCCTCATGGCGTACCAATACATACCCCGCGCTTTGCCGAGTACGCCCGAGCCGAGGAAGGTGACCGGGCGGTGATCGACGGAGCAAAGATTTTGGCGCTCACGGCTCTTGATGCACTGCTGGACGACGTTGCAGGCGCTGAGACAGCATCAGAGTTTGCCCGTATTGGCCCCCGACCCGTCGGACTTATTTAGTAGATGATCACGCAACCTGACGCCCGCTACTTCTAACATAGACCGTCGTGACGGTCTATGTACCCGAGGAGTTCACTCCCGCTGAATCTGACATCTTGAAACGGTATTTCACCAATCTAGATTCGCCCGTATTTGCTCTCGTTAATCTGCCAGAAGTGGTGAAGGGTGCTCTTTTCGCCCGTTACAGCCGCAGTGCAAAGAGCTTGCGAAGGCTATTTCTCGACGAGTTCGTGAATGAACTCGAGGTCCAAGGAGATGTTTCACTTGATGCAACAGTTGGCATTGAACGCGCAGAAAGTCTTTATGAAAAAATCTTCGTGGAATATGGAGACGACTCTGTTGCCCAATTAGGTGGCGTGCACTTGGCTTGCGAGCAGGCATCAAACTTGTTGACTAAAATTCTTGAATGGGGCCGCTTGATGAGCTACCTCGAACAAAGCACGCGATACATCTCTTATGACAACCGTCTGGGTGGTAGATACCGTTTCTATCGCGATCCGGAAGTGTTGTCCGGTCGTTTTGGCACACGGTACGTGGGCGATATGGACCGCATGTTCGATACCTACAGCGGTCTCGTAGAGTCACTCACCACTCATGTGCGCAAAGTTGTTCCCCAGGGTCCGAAAGACTCAGACTTCATCTACCGGCAAGCCACGAGAGCTAAGGCGCTCGATGCTGTGCGTGGAGTATTGCCTGCCTCTGCACTGTCGAATGTAGGCATATACGGAAGTGGACAGGCGTATGAAGCGCTGTTGCTGCGCATGCGGGCGAACCCTCTGCCAGAAGCGCGTCTCTATGCCGACCTGATGCTGACGGAACTGCGCAAAGTTGTTCCTAGCTTCCTGCGCAGAGTCGACCAACCAGACCGCGGCGGACGTTGGACGCAATATCTCTCAGACACGTCAATAGATACGCAACACGTTGTACATGATCTCTTCGCAACAGAAGAAACAGAGCCTGAAGAGTCTGTTGTTTTGAGTGACTTTGATCCTGAAGGCGAAGACAAACTATTAGCTGCAATTTGCTACAGCCATTTAACGCTGAGCGAATCGCAGATTTATAAAAAAGTTCAAGGTATGAGCCATGATGAAAAAGTTCGTCTCATTCGCGCCTACGTTGGAGATAGAACAAATAGGCGCCATCGCCCAGGACGCGCCTTTGAACGTACTGACTATCGCTTCGATGTGTTATCTGACTACGGAGCATTTCGCGATATGCAACGCCACCGGATGCTCACCATCGAGTGGCAACCGTTGACGCCGAATCACGGGTACGTTCGTCCGGATATTGTTGACGATGCGTCTCAAACTTCAGCCTTCGATGAGGTGATGGACCGTTCTGCCGATCTTTATGACGCACTTCTACCTGAATATCCCACTCAGGCTGCTTACGCCGTTTCGATGGCATATCGCATTCGTTACGTCATGCAGTTCAATGCTCGAGAGGCAATGCACATGCTTGAATTGCGCTCGAGCCCTCAAGGTCACCCCGCGTACCGCAAGGTTGCCCTCGACATGCATGCACTCATTCGCGATCAGGCCGGTCACAAGGCGGTAGCAGAAGCGATGATCCATATGACGACAGAGGTTCCAGAATTAGAACGCCTTGAATCGGAACGGCGCCAAGAGGCAAAGCGCAACGGGTGACCGCCTTCACAAAAGGTTGAAAATCATTGAATTCGTAATTATTTCATGAGATTTTCGCACGATTTGCACGGATGCACCGCCTAGCACCTATGGTACGCGCTGAAGGCGAGCAGATTGTCTACAGTTCGCTCGCCCCCAAAGTAATAACGAAAGGTTTCGGTTTATGGCCAGCAGCAAAAAGAAGCCAGCTAAACAAATAGATATCGATCCAGAAGATGAAGTGATTGAAATTGAAGAAGGCGACGACGTCGACGCCATTGCACTTGTTGAAGATCTTGACCCCGATCTTGACCCAGAAGATCTTGCCGAAGAACTAGAAGACGAACCACTGCTTGAAGATGAAGACTTCGTTGCGGCCGACGAAGATGAAACTGACGATGCAGAAGCGATGACCCCTGCATCACGTCGAGCCGCAGCTGCCGACGATGAAGACGATGATGACCTCACCACTCCAGACGACGTTGAAGAAGACCTCGATAAAATTCTTAAAGATCGCCTCGTTGCCGCTGACGATGTCCCTATTGAAGATGACGACGAAGAAGGCGAAGTAGACGAGCGCAATACCGATGGTGACCGCCTGCAACCGCGACAAGCTGGTGAAGAGATGTGCGCACAGTGTTTCCTTTTGGTACGTCGCAGTGCACCAAACTGCCCAGTTGGCGATGATGCCTGCCCCATTTTTGCAGTGAAGTAAAGGACAGCAATCATGAATCAACAGTCGATGAAAGAACTGACAACTCGCATAGATCAGCATCTGAGAAATGCCCGCTTCATAGGGAAGATTGCTGTCGATGTAGCGCAAAAGAAGATTCAGCAATGCCGTGCGGCTTCTCATGACTCTTCTGCAAAAGATTCCAATCTTCCCACCGACGCTGTAGAGCCTTCTTCTGACCTGCCAATTGAGAATTACGATGCCTTGACAGCCAAAGAAATTGTGGCGGCTCTTAAAGGTTGCTCAGCTACCCAATTGCTGGCAATCTTCAACTATGAGAACACTCATCGTCAGCGGAGAACCATCTTGAAAGCGGCAAGTCCAAGTAATGAGTAGGGAAGTAGCGCTAGCTACTCACCTCGTGGGATCACTTTGCTTCAAAGTGTTTGAAGTTCCAGAATCCGATGCAAATTTACAAGCCTTAAAAACCGCTACCGAGACCGCTCATAGCTCACAGCGCGGCGCATCGGGCTGGACATTTTTTACGGCATTACTTCGAGAAGTATCTGGCAGCAAACAGTTCGCACTGTTGAGTGAAATTGACAATATTGCTGTTGGATATTTAACCGGAAGCATTATTGGTACACGCTGCATCATTACATCTCTCTACGTTGAAGAGAAGTGCCGATCACTGGGAATTGGTGCGCTTCTTCTTGCCTGCGCGCAGCAGTTCGAAGCCAACACCAACGAAACCCTTGTTTGTGTTTTGCCTGGGCAAAGAGAATTGAAGAACCTGTGTGAGCAAGCAGGACTTCCTGCTCAACTCATATTTGCTGGAACGCCCTAGCGCGCTTTCCAGTTGGGAAGTCGCTTCTCAATAAATGCGGTCAGTCCTTCTTTGGTGTCTTCAGAAGCCATAATTGCTCCGAACTCGGCATTCGTCATATTGATGAGGTTCTCATCATTTTCGTATGCTGAGGCAAGTACAACCTTGCGACTAGCCCACACTGCAAGAGGAGCAGCAGCACAAATACGATCGGCAATCTCTATTGCTTTTGGCATTACCTGATCTGGCGCTACAACGTGGTTGATGAGGCCGAGCTCGTAAGCCCTTTGTGCTGCTAGTGGTTCACCAGTGAGGATGATTTCGAGCGCAGCACTGCGACCAATGGCTCGAGGAAGGCGAAAGAGTCCGCCTGCTCCTGCAATGAGATTGCGTTTCACTTCAGCAAGTCCGAACGACGACCTATTACTTGCCACCACAAGGTCGCACGACAAGACAATTTCACAGCCACCCGCGGTTGCTAAACCATCAACCGCAACAATGATTGGTTTACGACGCTCGCGGTAAGCAATACCAGCAAAACCCCCACGCTTTGTACTCAACCCGCCAGCGTTACCAGAGTTGATTGCTTTGAGGTCTGCCCCCGCACAAAAAACTGGTTTTTCCTGACCTGCAGTATTTGCAGTAATGATTCCGACCCAGATCTCGTCATCTGACTCGATGCTGTCGATTGCTGCTTCAACTCCGCTTGCAACGTCACCATTGACGGCATTGCGAGCATCTGGACGATTCAGCGTGATGATGCCAATGCGGCCACGCTTTTCAAAAAGGACGATGTCTGACATCACGACATCTTAGGACCCACAGTCCAGCGAGATGAATTTATGCTTGTGTTGGCTCTACAGGTGTCTTGACGGGCCTTTTCTTGTCTACAGGCCGTGTGGGGCGCAATGGACGCGGCATAGCGGTTCCCGGCGTCACCACAATGCTGAATAATGCAGCGATCTTAGGAATTGACGGGGCAAGGCGAGTAATGGTGGTTGCCAATTCGGTGGTCACGGTATTTGGCGGTGCTGGTGCGACAAGCTGTGATCTCACCGGGCTGAACGCTGCAGCCTCTAAAACTGCAATCCAGCGATCGCTTGGTGCGTCGGGTTCAAGATTTTGTGAAGCGGCAGCAGCAAGTCGCGAACCAAGCTCTGAAGGGAACGGTGCTCCTGCCTTAGGTGGCTGAGAAGACAACTTCAAGGCACGAACAATGCGGCCCACCTTGAGTGCTGCGTCGATATCGGACAGCCATTCTTTTTGATCTTTTTCTTGGCGCGCTACGAGTCCTTCGCGAAGAGCCTTTGCAATAGCGCGTGTCGTTTCATCGCGTGCGATGGCAGGGTCATCGCCAGAGGTAACAACCGAACGCAGATCACGCAAATCGAGTGTGTCGAGATCGGCAATGGCAGCATCAGCCCGATCTAGCCATTCAGCTACGCGCAATTTAGGGAGCAGGTTCTCAGCCATTTGAATGAGACCATCGGCAGGGATGAGTTCTTTGCCTTCTTGTTTCAGAACTTTATTTTGGTCTGCGATTGCGGTGCGTACTGCAGGAATACCACCAGATAGCACACGCTCCGCAATAGCACTTTGTGCTTCGGGAAGATTTGCCAAAATTGTGTTGCGATGCGCGCGACCAGGCTTCAAGCGTTTTGCGCGTGGACGTTGCGGCAGATCTGGTGGAGGAGTGAACGACGGACGGCGACGAACTTCTGAGCCTTCAGGGCGCGGTTCGCGAGTTTTGCCTTCTTCTTTTGCACCGTCTTCACGACGTGGGCGACGTGGACCTTTGTCTCCAGGTTTGCTATCGCCAGGCTTGTCGTTACGACGACCGCTGCGCTTATCGTTAGAAAAAGAACGCTCAGAACGCGGAGCCTTGGTTTCCATGACCGCTTGGAATGGTTTGTCCGAAGGAAGGATTTCAATTCTTTCCAATTTTTCTACACGTTGCTTGCCAGCAACAACGCCCAAAATAGTGATGCCGTCGATAGCAAAATCGGCGTCTGCCTTTACTACGTCTCCCACTTTGTGAGATGAAGACAGAATGGATCCGTCGAGCACACCCTTAGGATTCTTGGCTCCAGCTGCTCGCCAGTTCCACGAACCGTCGGGGCTAGTACTAGTGAGTTCAATTTCAATCCTGCGCGACATAGGCAAGGAACGCTAACGGGAAAAACAGGATATTTCTCTGTTCGTGCGACATTGTCAGTGGTGCGTCTTGCACCATTAGTAACATGATGGTGTGCCTATTTATGCTCTTGGAACCCAGGTTCCCAACATTGACCCCACTGCCTATGTTCATCCCGATGCAGTAGTTATTGGGAGCGTAACTATTGGACCCGAATCCACCATTTGGGCAGGAGCAGTTCTTCGCGGGGATGATGGCAAAATTATCATTGGCGCCCGCACCAGCATTCAGGACGGAACGGTCATCCATACCACTGCGATGTATCCAACAACGGTGGGAGACGACTGCGTCATTGGCCACATTGTGCACCTAGAAGGTTGCACAATTGAAAGTAATGCCCAAGTGTCAACGGGGGCCATTGTGCTGCACCAAGTGGTGGTGCGTTCTGGCGCAATCGTTGCAGCCAATGCTGTTGTACTGAATGGAACTGAAGTGCCGAGTGGTGCGCTTGCTGTTGGAGCGCCAGCAACCATCAAACTCGATCGGGCACGATCATCTGATATTGCAATGGGCGTTGCATCGTATGTCGCAAAAGGTCATCGGTTTCGTAAAGAGCTTCGCCGCATCGATGAGTGATTCGTCTCAACAAATTAATGAAAATATCCTTCTTGAGATTTTAGTCGATCAAGAATTTATTGAAATTGTTAGCGATGCATTGTGGGCATGTGGGGCACAAGCCGTTGAGGTAATAGACAATTTGCAACAAAGTGTTGTTCGCACTCATCTGGGCAATGACCCGCTAGGGCAGTGGAAAGCTTATGTCGAGCAGTTCGGCAGTGAAATGAACAGATTACGAGATTGGCCGGTACGGCTATTCGTGCAACAAATTGATGTGGCAAATACATGGCGTGAATTCGCCAAAATAACTCTTGTTGATTCTGTTGCTCTCATTCCGCATTGGAAAAAAGATGAATTCGATTACTCAGACTCTTCACTGCTTCCTATTCTCATAGAGCCTTATGGCTCTTTTGGCATGGGTGATCATCCAACAACGCGAGCAACTCTCACCTTGGCACTCCAGAATATGCAGTCATTTGGTGCTGCTCCACACATTCTCGACATCGGATGCGGATCGGGTGTGCTCAGCGTTGCACTAATAAAAAAATTTAATGCAACTGCACATGGAATAGATCTTGCTGCGACTGCTATTGAGGCAAGTATTTTCAATGCACAACTCAATGGGGTAGAAGGTTCATTCACTTGTCAGCAAGGTGGTCTCGAGTGCATCTCTGGCACCTTCACCCATGTCTTGGCCAATATTCTGGCTCCGGTGTTGCTCGAGGGTTCAGTATCTATTGGCGCAGCAGTGCAAAAAGATGGTTATCTCTTCCTCAGCGGATTCACCGAAACACGAGAAAGAGACATCATGTCGTGTTATGAAAAAATTGGCTTTTCTTTTATCAACAAATGGGAAATTGATGGCTGGCTGGCTCTCAGCCTGCAGCGCGTGAGCGGACACCTATTGGCGCAATGAGGTGAAACCCAGCGCTATGACGTTCTTCTTCAGACTCGCCACCCCAAAAACCATATTCATGATTCTCTCGCGCAAAACTGCGGCAGGTGTCGAGCACGTTGCATGACATACATACTTCACGGGCCATTGCTTCGCGGCGCAAACGTGACTGAGGACGTTCAGCTGCCGGGGGAAAAAATACTGTGGTGAGTCCGCGACAAGCGCCCTCGTTCATCCATTTCTCCACAGCAAAATCGCGCCTGGAATAAGATTCAACTGCCGCCATCACACACCCCCCGATGTCCTACCAAAATCCGATACCGAATTGTAACTGCATTTAACTCAACAGTCAATTAAGTATTTATTCGTTAAGTTACTATTTGGTAAATGGCTTCACCGAAGGCCTTCACATCACTGATCTCAGTATCCCAAGAGGTCATCCAACGCACACGGTGTCTCGCTGGTTCCCAATCCCAGAAAAAAGACACCTCTCGTAATTGCTCAGCATGAACAGGCGAAATGGTGGGGTAGAGGCTGTTCACCGCTGGCAACTCGGTCAATTCCAAAGAGTGAATTGATTTCACGGCGTCAAATAGGGAAGCCGCCGCATCATTAGCAGAGGCTCCGAGCTTCACCCACAGGTCATTTTTGAGCACTGCAGCGAATTGTGCTGAAACAAAACGCATTTTGGAAGGAAGCTGCGTTGTTTGCTTTCGCGCATACGGCGCGTATCTCAATGCACGTTGGGCATTCTCTTGTGAAAAATCTTTATACGAATGCGCGCGAGCTGCTCCTTGTGGAAAATAAAGAACCGCTTCTCCGTACATCAAACCATTTTTGGTTCCACCAAAGGTGAGTACATCAACACCTGCATCGACGGTGAATTTGCGTAGAGATGAAATTCCTCCTAACGCCGCGGTTGCATTAGCAATTCGTGCACCATCCATATGTACTAATAGGCCATGCTCATGAGCACACAGGCACAACTGTTCAATTTCCTGCGCTGTATATAGCGTTCCTAATTCAGTCGGCTGGGTAAGAGATACAACACGTGGTTGAGCATGATGCATCACTCCAATGTCGCTAGCTACTCGTTCGATGTCTTTCGTGGTCACTTTTGCGTCAGTACTAGGAACTGCTAGTAATTTGATTCCGGCTCGCTCCGGGGCGCCTGTTTCATCGATATGTAAATGCGACCATTGGCTACACAGAACAGCGTCACCAGGCCCACACAAACTAGAGAGAGCAAAGACGTTGCCCCCTGTGCCACCAAAGACAAAGAATGCTTGTGTTCCTACACCAAAAATTCTTTCGAATTGATTGACAGCCTCATCGGTAAAAACATCGCCACCGTAAGCAATGGCATGACCAAGGTTTGCTGCTTGAAGGTTTTCCATGACCGCAGGGTGCACACCAGCAAAATTGTCGGAAGCGAAACTTCGAATAGAGGTGGGAAGAGATGACATCGCCATCAGTCTCTCAAATAAATCTCTAAATGTGCCATAATTTCGTCATGACGAAATTACCCAGTGAGCAGCAGTGGCAGAGGAAACCAACACCCGATGGACCACGCTGCAAATGGTGTCGCCGGGTGCTTCAGGAACGTTCCGGGCCTGGTCGACCCCGCGCCTACTGCAGTCAGCCGTGTCGCCAATGGGACTGGGTGGCACGCCAACGAGCTCGAGAGGTTCAGCTCAGCGATGAGCAGTTGGTAATGGCGCGTGAAGAGCTCAACGATATTCATGATGCAATGTATGTGTTGTCGTGCGCTGTTCAAGATGTTCAACGCGATCTCGCCGAGAATAAGCAACCAAATGCCCGCGAGCTGAAAGACATGCTGCAATGGATTATGGAATGTGCAGAACCTATTGGGTCCCTACGACTGCGCCCATAATTACCGTTATGTAAATTATTTATGGACGAGAATATCGACTCATAAGAACGCCACTAACCTGCGCCTATGAGCGACCCCTCAAATCAAGCGTTCGGCACAGCGGCCCAAACAATTTTGAGCAACTTAGAAGAACTTCGCGCTCACGACATTCGCTGGCGCGATGGTAAGGCATTTAGTTTGACCTATTGCGCCTCAGACGAGGCTCGACATCTTTCTGAAACTGCGTACCGCATGTTTTCCCATGAGAATGCGCTCAATGTGGCTGCATTCCCGAGCCTCAAAAATATGCAACAAGAAGTGCTCGATTTCGTCATGCAACTCCTGCAGGCTCCACCGTCTGGTGCTGGCTTTATGACCTCTGGTGGTACCGAGAGCCTCGTGCTCGTGGTCTATGGCGCACTTCAACGCGCTATTGCCCTGAGAGGCTCAGAGCGCCCGCAAGATCAGCGATTCAATGTGGTCTTACCCTCCACAGCCCATGCCGCGCTTGAAAAGGGATGTACTTACTTCAACGTCGAGAGTCGTCGCGTTCCGGTTCAAGCAGATTGGCGAGCCGATGAGCAAGCCATGATTGCTGCATGTGATGAAAACACCATTCTTGTGGCGTGCTCTGCCCCACAGTATCCGCAAGGCGTAGTAGACCCCATGGAACTTATTGGCCAAGAGGCACTGCGCCGTGGTATCCCTTTCCATATTGATGCATGCATGGGCGGGATGCTTCTCCCCTTCCTCGCACCTTCCCACATGCCATGGAATTTTTCCGTTGCAGGTGTTACTTCAATGTCGGTAGATCTTCACAAATATGGCTACACCGCAAAAGGCGCTGGCGTCATTATTTATGCCAACAAAGAATTGCGCAACCACCAAACTTTTTTCACCGATAATTGGCTTGGAGGAATGTACGGATCGTCAGGAATCTTGGGCACTAAAAGTGGCGGCCCTATCGCTTCTGCATGGGCAATGGTTCAATACTTTGGTCACGACGGTTATCGCGACCTTGCACAGACAGCACGAAAGGTTGCACTGAAAATTGCGCGACAAATCGACTCAATACCTGAACTCGTGTTGCGCGCCGAGCCCGACACAACGCTGCTTTGCATAGGTGCACGAGACCCTCAGACACTTCCTATATTTTCCGTGTCACGAGCATTGCGAAAAAATGGATGGCATGTAGATGAGCAAACACCGCCAGATTCCATACATCTCACCGTCAATGTGGTTCACGAAAACAGAGTTGACGAATTTGTTGCCGACCTCAAAGCCGCCGTTCAACTGACCCTCGCAAACGCTGCCAGCACAACTAGCAACGCTCCCCTGCCCTACGGATCTGTTTAATAAATCATCAAACTGAAATGAGGAACCAATGAAGTTTGGAATATTTCTTCCGCCCATGCACCGCACAGGCATTAATCCCACACTCTTGTTGCATAGAGATCTTGAACTCGTGCAATGGCTCGATACGCTTGGCTACGACGAGGCGTGGATTGGTGAACACCATTCTGCAGGTTCCGAACTCATTGCTTCACCTGAAGTGTTCATTGCTGCAGCTAGCCAACGAACACAACACATCAAGCTAGGCACGGGAGTCAATTCGCTCCCTTACCATCACCCCTTCATCCTCGCCGATCGTATTGTCATGCTCGATCATCTCACCCGTGGGCGAATGATGTTTGGTGCTGGGCCTGGTCAGCTCACAAGCGATGCTGCGATGCTCGGCATTCCAGCCGACCGGCAACGCCCACGAATGGAAGAGGCATTCGATGTAATGATGCGATTATTCGCCGGAGAAACGGTGACGAAACACACCGACTGGTTCACCTGTGAAGAAGCCGTTCTTCAAATGAAGCCCTATTCCAAGTTCCCCGTTGCAGTTGCTTCGTCACTTTCGCCCTCTGGTTCGAAACTAGCTGGAAAGTATGGAACCGGCCTGTTGTCAATTGCAGCTACCGAACCAGCAGCGTTCCAAGTGCTCGACTACAACTACTCCGTTTGGCAAGATGAAGCATCGCGCCATGGTCACAGCGTGACGCGCGACCAATGGCGCCTCATGGGCCCGATGCATATTGCAGAAACCGAGAAGCAAGCAAGGGAAAACTGCCGCTACGGACTGCAATGGGTCTTTGAGTATCTTTCTCACATCATTCCCATGGGAGACCCAAATGACCCTCCTCCCCCAAGCGACTTCGACGACTTTGTAGATTTTGCAAATGAAACTGGACGAATGGTCATTGGCACGCCGGAAATGGCAATAGCGCAATTAGCCCGTTTAGAGGAAAAGACCGGCGGATTCGGCACTTATCTCTTTTTAGGCGCAGACCTCGCCGATTGGGGCGCCACCAAACGCAGTTATGAACTGTTCGCAGAAAGCGTGATGCCTCATTTTCAAGATCAATTACGTTCTCCGCAGCAAAGCTACGACAAAATTGTTCACGCAGGTTCGCGCTGGGTTGATGCAACTCTTGGCGCCCAATTGAACGCAATTGCCGCATATGAGCATGAAAAAGCGCAGCGCATCAACTAGGTTTACATCACAACTTAATCACACTCTCGCTGGGAGAGAACCCTTCATCAGGTGCCAATAAAACGTCAGGTGAGGGTCGCCGAAGGAGCAACCGCCCCGGAACCTCTCAGGCCAAAGGACCGGCGAGAAACTCACACGCTGGAAAGAATGTGCATGCACATCACCGACGGGGAAAGCGATTTTTTCGCGAAGCTCTCAGGTTCCCAGACAGCGGGGGCTGTTCAACGTTTTTAACGAACCTAAAAGAACAGCATGTTGCTGAAACTGGAGCCTCATATGAAGTTGTCACCCTCGCATTTTTCGCAAGATCGTTTTGCGCAGCGCCATATTTCCGATAATGAAAAAGATGTGCAAACCATGCTCGACGTGGTGGGTAGCGCCAGCATCACCGAGTTGTGCGCAGAAATAGTTCCGAGAAATATTGCGCTCGACACGCCTCTCGATTTGCCAGAGGCTCTCTCTGAGCGCGATGCCACCGCAGCGTTATTAGAACTCGCCAACAAAAACATTGTTGGCAGAAGCGCCATTGGTATGGGCTACTTCGGAACCATCACTCCGCCAGTCATTAAGCGCAATGTGTTAGAAAACCCAGCGTGGTACACGGCATATACGCCATACCAGCCCGAAATATCTCAAGGTCGCTTAGAGGCGTTGTTGAACTACCAAACAATGATTTCAGAGATCTGTGGCTACGACATTGCCAACGCTTCGCTTCTCGATGAATCAACTGCAGCCGCCGAAGCTATGGCAATGGCTCACCGCGTTTCTTCATCAGAGTCGAACACTTTCTATGTTCATGAAGATGTAATGCCGCAAACACTCGCCGTATTGCGCACACGCGCTGAGCCCATTGGCATCACCATTGAAGTGGGCGATCTCGACCTATCGAAGTCACAAGATTACTTTGGCGGTCTCATTTCGGTTCCTGGCGTCAGTGGTCACGTGCTTCGTGATGAAGAGATTGCAAGTTTCGCAGCGAATATGGCTGCCGTTAATGCAATCAGCATTGCCGCGGTCGATCTTCTGTACTCCTGTATTGCAACTCCAGTTGGACATCTCAACATCGATATTGCAATAGGCACCTCTCAACGTTTTGGAGTACCCCTAGGAATGGGCGGCCCACATGCAGCTTTTATAGCAATCAAATCTGAATATTCCCGTTCACTTCCCGGGCGGCTCGTTGGTGTCAGCACCGACACAGAGGGTCGGCCCGCACTCCGGCTCGCTTTGCAAACCCGCGAACAACACATTCGCCGAGAAAAAGCCACCTCGAATATCTGCACCGCTCAAGTACTTCTTGCCAATATTGCGGGCTTCTATGGGTCGTGGCACGGTCGAGAAGGTTTGCAAAGTATCGCCTTACGCGTTCACTCGTACACATCTGTTCTGAGAGCGGCACTTTTGAGTGTCGGACACACGGTTACGAACGACACATGGTTCGACACTTTAAGTGTTATTCCCCGCAGTGGCGATGCTGCAGCACTTGTTTCCACTGTTGCAAAAGACGAATGGTATTTACGCCATTCAACACCGAATGAAGTAGGAGTCTCTATTGACGAGACAATGACCATTGAAGACCTCAATACCCTTGCTGGTTTTTTTGGTTGTGCAGGTGAGATTCAAAATTTATGGACAACCGAAGTGGAGTCGTGTTTCACTCAAGTGCGCCAAGACTCATTTCTCAATCACCGCGCATTCACCGACTATCGCACCGAACACGAGATGCTTCGCTACCTGCGCCAATTGGCCGATAAAGACCTCGCTCTCGACCGCACCATGATTCCACTTGGCTCATGCACCATGAAGTTGAATGCCACTTCGCAAATGGAGCCCATCACGTGGCCGCAATTTGCAAATATCCACCCCTATGCCCCAACGAACACCCAGCTAGGGTCACGCGAACTTATTGATCAACTAGAAAAATGGCTGTGCAGCATTACCGGTTACGACGCAATAAGTTTGCAGCCCAATGCAGGCAGTCAAGGAGAATTCGCTGGTCTTTTGGCCATTCGTGCATATCACCATTCACGTAACGACGCACACCGAAATATCTGTCTCATCCCGTCTAGTGCACATGGCACAAACGCAGCAAGTGCGGTGATGGCAGGTATGAAAGTGCACGTGGTGAAATGCGATGACGAAGGCAATGTAGATATGGGTCATCTTGAAGAACTATGCACTCAGCATTCAAATGAACTTGCCGCCCTCATGATTACATACCCGTCTACGCACGGTGTTTTCGAAACAACCGTCACCAATATTTGTGGTCTTATCCATCAGCACGGTGGACAGGTCTACGTCGATGGTGCGAATCTCAATGCCTTAGTTGGCTTGGCGCAGCCTGGAAAATTCGGTGCCGATGTGAGCCACCTCAATTTGCATAAAACATTCTGCATTCCCCATGGCGGTGGGGGCCCAGGTGTAGGACCTGTTGCCGTGAAGGCACATCTTGCTGCATTCCTGCCCGCAGTGCATCAGTACAACTCACCAAAACAACTAGAGGCAACACCAGTGGGGCCAGTTTCTGGCGCACCATTTGGTTCTGCAGGAATATTGCCTATTCCGTGGATGTACATCAGCACGATGGGCCCACATCAATTGCGCTACGCAACGCAGCGCGCCATTTTGCACGCCAACTACATCGCTCAACAATTAAGAGATGCGTTTCCTGTTCTATACACGGGGAAGAACAATCGCGTTGCCCATGAATGCATTCTTGATCTCAGGCCGCTCACGAAGTCAACTGGTGTCACCGTTGACGACGTTTCTAAGCGTCTCATGGACTTGGGCTTTCATGCTCCCACAATTAGTTTTCCTGTTGCCGGAACACTCATGGTGGAACCAACGGAAAGCGAATCGCTCAGGGAGATCGATCGATTCTGCGATGCGATGTTGCTCATTAGACAAGAGATTCGAGATATTGAGAACGATCTCATTGGCATTGACGAGTCGCCTTTGCGTTTTGCGCCACACACCGTTGTCGACGTCTCAGGCGAGTGGACACGGAAATACAGTCGTAGTACTGCTCTCTACCCCAGCGTGACCGGTCTCGCCCGTAGTTACTTCCCGCCAGTTTCTCGCATTGACGCGGCGTCTGGTGATCGCAATCTCGTCTGCAGTTGTGCACCGTTAGAGCAATACGCTGAAACTCACTATCAGTCATCTTAAAGAAAGGCCGAGAAATGGAAAACGAAGATCTTGCGGCACTACTTGGTTCCGCGCAACAAGTGCTTCAACTTCTGGTGTCAGCCATGGAAGGCGCAGTTGAGACCATGCAAAACATCAACAGTGCTGCAGTTCGTATTAACTCGCTACTCGATGAGATCGAAGAGCCGCTTCGCGCTGTTATTCCTTTTCTTGCACAAACAGCTAAATAGTTTTTTTGTAGAACGGGTACGGCACAACACGACCGACTAGGTCAGTTCCACGCACATCAATGATGATCTCATCGCCTATTTCTGTGCCAGGTTCTACAAATCCGAGCGCTATTCCGTGCTCAAGCATTGGCGAGAAATTCCCGCTCGTTACCGAACCGATGACGGTTCCATCTTTCAAAATGGAACTGCCCTCGCGTGGCGGACGCCGCCCCTGGGTAGATAGCCCAACAAGTTTCTTTGTTACACCCGACTCTTTTTCACGCAACACTGCTTCTTTGCCCTGAAATTGGTCTTTCTTCCAACCGAGAACCCACCCTAGGTTGGCCTGCAATGAAGTGATCCCCACACCGAGTTCATGACCATGTAAAGGAAGACCGGCTTCTAAGCGAAGTGTGTCGCGAGCCCCAAGTCCGGCCGCAAGAGCGCCATTGTTCATGAGTTGTTGCCATAGTTCCGTGGCAGCAGAAACTGGAATAGCAATTTCAAGCCCATCTTCGCCTGTGTAACCAGTACCGGCAACAACGCAAATACTTCCCATCATCTCGATGACCTGCACATGGTTACGCGCCACTTCACTTGCTTCTAGCGAAATAGCGCTCATTGATTGACGGGCCTGTGGCCCCTGCAAGGCGATTACACAACGTGTCTGAGTGGTGTCGACGCCTCCCAAGTATTGAACTACGCGCTCCGTGTTAGATGCATTGGGCATGACATCAAAAACATTTTCTGAAACCCACCACACAATGATGTCGTCGAGCACATCGGCGCTTATCGGATCAAGCAGATGCGTGTATTGAGTTCTGCCCGGGGCAATCTTTCGTAGATCGTTAGACAAAACTTTTTGCAACGAATCAAATGCTTGAGGACCTTCAACGCGAACGGTGCCCAAGTGGGAAACATCGAATACGACCACAGAATTCCGGCACGCAAGATGCTCTGCAATAGTTCCAGTTGGGTACGAAATGGGCATCTCCCATCCCCCAAATTCAACCAGTTTTGCTCCGAGGGTACGATGCGCTGCGTTCAGTGCAGTAGTGCGCACGCTTCGACGGACTTCTAGAGTCCAACTACGCGTGTAGCAACAGGACTCACAACGTCGTCAATTACTTGCCAACCCATCGATTTAATTTCTGCGTCGATTGAATCTTTGACACCAGACAGAGGAAGCACATTTAACACACCCTGTCCGTTACGCAATACGTCAATGAGGTTTTCTCCATCACAAAAGACAACAGAAGAACCGCTAATAACGACATGGGCTGAAGCGACATCGGTATTTAAATTGTTGCGCATGTACCGGAACACTTCGCGAACGGATTCCAGCTTGATACCGGCATCTAAAAGATTTTTAATAACTTTGAGTTCAAGAAGATCGCCGTAGGAGTATTCACGACGTGTTCCACTTCCTGTTGCTGCAGTGAGGGAAGGTATGACCAAGTTTGTGCGTGCCCAGTAGTCGAGCTGACGGTATGAAATGCCCACGATGTGAGCTGCCTTAGTGCCGCTGAAGCCTGCCATAGGTCTCTAGCCTACGATCTCTCGCAGGGTGCAACAACAGTCAGTCGAAGAAGTCCTCAGGACTCACATTCTCTATGAAGTCTTTGAATTCATCAATGATTTCATTTTCATTGTCTTGCTCGACAGCCACGTCTTGACCAACGATCTTTCCTACCAATTCAAGTAATTCGTCAGAGACGTAGATCGGGCAATTAACCCGCAAAGCCAACGCAACGGCGTCTGAAGGCCGTGCTGACACTGGTTCCACTTCCCGACGCGACACGAAATGGATTTCGGCGTAATACGTTTCGTTTTTTACTTCAGTGATAACGACCTTCTCAATCTCACTGCCAAAATTCTCGACAATGGCTATGCACAGGTCATGAGTGAGCGGTCGTGGTGGCTCAATTCCTTCTAAAGCAGCATGTATGGCCGAAGCTTCAGGGCCACCAATGTACAAAGTCATTACACGATGAGGCTCAATTTGCTCACGCAAGACAAGTACTGGTGCATTAGTGGGCATTTCAATGCGTACTCCCACAACATCAAGTTCTTGCATGGGTAAAGATTACCCGAGCCCTGACGGGTCTGCCTAACGCGGATCTATAAATTGCTGAATGGCTTGACGCACCAAGACCTGGCGCAGATTTCCCGCATTCGTTACTAAAGCATCGAGAATTTCGAGCGATTGCTCTCGGGCGGCCGGATTCCTCTGACGCAGCAACGGCATGAGGCGTTGCTCAAATAGTGTTGCCTCTTTTTCAGCTGCAAGGCGCCACGACTTCAAATGCCTAATTTCAATGCCGAGATCGAGAAATGATTTGGCGATAGTTGCCACTTCACGAGCATTTCCTTCGTAAAAACTCTCTCCGCCTACTGGTTTCGACACCAAAAGCCCGAATTGCTCTAATGCATCTATATCGCTCGCCAACAAACCCGAGAACTCCATGAGTGATTCTCGAGAAATGGGTCCAATGGCATCGTGCAACGACGCTTTAACTGTTGGCTCTGCAACACGCAAAGAAGGACGCCGCGATGTTGGGTGAGCCCGTTCACTTTGCGCAACTACCTCTGGGTCGACGATAACGAAATCACCCGTCTCGTCGATATCACCAGAAGGTACGCGAGATACATTTCCATTGTCTACTGCAGTCAACACCCGTACACGCGGTAGATCTTGACTCACATCGGTCACGCTTGATTCACGCAGCGACCGAGGAAGTTGACTGACTGGGTTTGTGGGGTCACGAGGCACGGCACCCGACTCATCCAGACGATCACGAATTACTCTCAGTGGAAGATAATTTGTTTCTTGCTCACGCAAAATATATTTCAGGCGATCTACTTCCGAGTCAGAAAACTTCCGATAGCCAGAGGCAGTCCGTTCAGGCTCAATGAGACCTTGGCTTTCCAGAAAACGAATTTTCGAGATAGTGACGTTGGGGAACTCTTCAAGAAGCAGACCGAGCACTTCACCAATACTTTTATATTTTCGCTCAGGCATTATCGACAGTTCTATCAAAAAATACGAGGCGGAATTTACCAATTTGCAATTCGTCTCCATGCGCCAGCGCTACTTCGTCTACACGCTGCTGATTGACATAAGTTCCGTTAAGCGAACCAACATCACGAACCTTGTACTTGCCATCAAGGAAAATGACCTGGGCATGTCGACGGGAAACCGTAATATCGTCGAGCGGAATATCGGATTGTGGGTGACGCCCAATATTTGTTGCACCCGCAATAAGAGCGAATCGATCTCCGTATTGCTCTCCGGTTCGAGACACCAGCACTGCCCCGCCAACGGGCACCTCTGCTGTGTGGAAAACGATGTCATCGCTATGCGAAGAAGATTCTTGTAGAGCATCTACACGTGTCAAAGTGATTGTTCGATCGGAAGTGCTGTCGAGCACTGCACCACACACCGAGCAAAATGCCGCCTTGGGCGGATTGCGATGCGAGCACCGGTTGCAGTACACGTATGCCATTGCTAACCGCCAATAAGACTTTGATAGGCAGAGCTCGTTAACAACTGTTCGAATTGAGCGGGGTCAGAAAGTTCAATTTCGCAGATCCATCCGTCTCCATATGGATCGGAATTCAACAACTCAGGACTCTGAACTAGCGCGTCGTTTACCTGAGAGACTTTCCCCGACAATGGTGCATAGATATCAGAGACGGACTTCGTACTCTCTACTTCCGAAAAGCTCTGACCCAATGCAACAACGGCCCCGACCATGGGGATCTGCACGAAAACCACATCGCCCAGCGCATCTTGTGCGTAGTCGGTAATGCCAATGCGAATACTATTTCCACTTAGCCTTGCCCATTCGTGGTCGGCGCTATAGCGGAGATCTTCAGGGATGTTCATGGTCATATGGTACTTCTCCCCGCTCTGCCGGCGCGGAGATGCTCTACAACGGCTGGCAAGTAACGCCAAGCAGTGAGATAACTCAAAAAGAGGCCTGGAATAACGAGCAACCACCCGATGACGAGGAACAGGTCTTCTACTGCAATGCCGCTGTGCGCAAGTGTGAGGGCCGGAACGGCAAACATCAATACAAAAGTTGCCCATTTGCCGAGATGGGTCACTGAAAAACGTTCCATACCAAATGCGGTGGCCACCACCATCAACAGACCAATTCCCGTCTCGCGGAACAAAATGAGCCCAGCAATTACCCAAGGCACGGCTCCGTCGATACCGAGTGCCACAAGACCCACGATGAACAACACTCGGTCGACCGTTGGGTCCAATATGGCCCCTAGAGGTGACACCTGGTTGAAACGCCGAGCGACATAGCCATCAATCCAATCGGTGGCTCCGAGCGCCCCAAGAATCAGAGCTGCCGCCAAACGGGAGTCGCGCCCAAATAAAGCCCAAAGAAAGATGGGGAGACACAACAGGCGCACCAGCGATATGAAGTTCGGAACGGTCAACACACTTTTCCGGTTGAAGAGGACTGACATACCCCCGACACTAGACCGCTATTGTTACGAGATGACGGCAAACGAGAAAAGCGCAAATAACGACCATGCTGGGCAAGTTGTAGTGATTACTGGCGGAGCATCGGGTTTGGGGGCACGCTTCGCTGAGTTGTTTGCACAGCGTGGGGCGCACATCGTCATCGGAGATATTGCCGAAGAGGCCGCCCATAAATTGTCTGCTTCGTTGGGTGGCACCAGCATCAAATGCGACGTCACCCAATCAAACGATGTCGATGCTTTAACTCAACACGCAGTTTCACATTTCGGAAAAATTGATGTATTCATTAACAACGCGGGCATCGCCCCAATTCCCAATGAAGAACGTTTTGCCACAGCCGTCGCCAACCAAATGCTCCGCTTAGAAAACAATGTGGGTGCGACAACACCCCTCAATGTCATTACCGATATGACAGATGAGGAATGGGACCACATGTTGAAGGTTCATCTGTATGGCACCTTCTACGGCTGTCGTGCGGCTGCGCGGTATATGACCCCACAACGCTCTGGAAGCATCATCAATATTTCCTCTGTCCTCGGGCTACGTCCAACAGCTCTGGCCCCCCACTACTCCACTGCCAAAGCGGCAATTATTGCATTGACTAAATCGCAGTCGCAAGAACTTGCGCCCCTAGGAGTACGTGTGAACGCCGTTTGTCCTGGCTACATCGATACGCCGCTACTTGCCCCCATGAACGAACTCATGAAAGTTGCGATCGTTTCGCAAATTGGCATTGGTCGCCTGGGCGTCGATGACGAAATTGCGGAAATGGTCTCCTTCATCGCATCTGCGAAGGCGTCATACTGCATCGGGGAAATATTCAGCGTTACTGGTGGCTACTCCGGATGAGTTCAGTATTCAACCTGATTCACCAAAGAAAAATACCAGGACATTTTGTTTTTGAAGACGAGAATGTTTTTGCCATTATGACAATCAACCCCATCGCAAAAGGTCATGTCCTCGTCATACCTACGCAAGAAGTTGATGAGTGGACCAACGTCGATGAATCAACGCGCCAAGAGCTATTCACCGTGGCTCACCGCATTGCAGAAGCACAAAAGAAACTCTTTCCCTGCGAGCGAGTTGCCCTCATCATTGCTGGTTTCGAAGTGCCGCATTGCCATCTTCACCTCATCCCTGCTACCTCAATGCGAGATGTTTCCTTCAGCAACGCTGCAGCAACGGTTGACCAAGACGATTTGGCAGAGTACGCCGCCGGAATTTCTCGCCTGCTCTAGTCGAACAAAGTTGGCAAGACCTGCGTGGGTACCGGGGCAATATTTTCTACTGAATTGTTACGCACCGCATTCACCCTGGTCGACACCTCTCGTATTTGCAACGGGTCACCCGCCCACGACTGCAGCAACTGAACTGACTCACCAATAGACCCGCAGAGCCAGGCATCAATGTTCGCCGTCTCCAAGATTGCTGGCATGCGATGATGAACACCGGAAAGACTCTCATTTGCGGCCACGGTGATGATGGCAACTTCTTTCATGGCTGTATCGCCAACTACACGGGTATGCCACAGCGCGCACATATTGATGAGGTTCATATCTTTTGCGGAAATAAAATACGGAATCTTCTGCTGTGCGTGATGTGTAGTGAGCCACTCGTAATAACCATTCACCGGTACAACGCATCGCCCGCTTACGACGAGATCTCTGAACATAGGTTTTTCAGTGATTGTTTCTGCACGGGCATTGATTACAGGTGCACGACCTTCAAATTGCGACAGCCACAGTGGCTGCATCCCCCAATGCAATTCTTCTAAAGCAGAGTCGTTTCCTTTACGCCGCAACGAGAGCAATTGGCTGGTGGGGGCTACATTGAAATTTGGAGTACCAGTGTTTGATAGTTCATCAATATCAATACCACCGAAGTGCTCAGCTGTATCTTGGGCAGAACTAGTAATGACCAATCGCCCGCACATATGGCGAGTATAAACAGGCCCTTTACGGCAGAATGTAATGGTGATATTCGATGTGCATGTCAACCAGTCACTTGTTTCTTATAAAGAGCTGTACGCCCTCGCTGAAGCTATCGACAACGGTCCATTCCAAACGTTGTGGGTACTTGACCACTTTGCAGCGCTTCAGGAAAACGTGTCTCACCCCATGCTCGACCCATTCGTGCTTCTGGGAGCCTTAGCCGCCAAGACAACTACTCTTCAACTCGGCATATTGGTAGCAAACGTCGTGAACCGGCAACCAGCAGTTCTTGCTCAAGCATCTACATCGCTGCAATTCATGAGCAATAAACGTTTCACCTTGGGGCTCGGTGCTGGTGCATCTCCTACTTCACGATTTGCCGAAGAGCACCATTCTCTAGGAATTGTGTTGCAGCGCAAGATGGCCGACCGCCACGCCTACCTCGTGCACTCAGTAGAGACCATTCGATCCATTTGGCAACGCGATGCAAGTACAACGCCTTACATAGTCGCTCCCCCAACAGAACCGCACATCACCATCGGTGTAAATAGTTCAGAGCTAGCCGTGTTTGCTGCACAGTTGAACTGTTCCGTCAATATTCGATGGAACCATGAAAACCTTTCGAGCATCCTCAGCGCATATCAAAAAGAGGCAAAGATTTGTGGAACTCAAGCACACATCTCAGTGTGGATGCCCTGGAGTATGGAGCACACAAAAAATCAAGGTGCCATTACTCCACTCGCCGATTTAGGCGTTGACCGAGTGATCTTTCTCACAACGCAGCAGCAGCACTTCAGCGAGTTGATGAACCTAGGAAACTTTTTGTTCCCATAACAACTCGTGTCTGAAGCTTGCTGTTAATAAGTTTCAATACCTTCAAGAGTTGTGCACTCGTCATGCTGACGCATCCCGACGTGGGCTTTGTCTTACCCGATGCATAGTAAGAATGCGAATGTATAAATATTGCGCCCCCGTGACCCAGCACAACAGGGTTCATGTTGAAGTCAAGAACAATGCTGCGCCTGTAAGGGCCACCTGTGGCAATGCGATAAAGATCTTCGTCTCCTTTGATGCACTTACTTCCCTTCACCATGGTGTTATAAGTCTTTTGCGATTGACGCAAAACCCAGCAGTAGTTTTCGCGAATACGAATGTAGGGAAACCCGTTTTCTGGAATAGGCGCGATGCCAAAAACTGACGGTATTCCAAACGAGCCCATAGGCGTGGTGCCGTCACCTTCGCGATGACGCTCGGAGAAGCCACTCCTTCCAATACGAACGGGAATGGAGCCGAATTGCTTGCGCCAACCCACTTCACTTTTGATGTACACAGACAAAGTGGCAGAAGAGCTTTCTTTCGCTGTATTTTCTACAACAACAATCTGCTGCGCGTCACCAATAAGAGCCTCTTTTATATTCAGTACCTGATCGTATTCGGCGTGGGCCGACACGGGGAAAGAGGAAAAAAGTACAGCCACACAAATGATGAACTTTGTAAAGATTCTCAAGGTCGCGGTGCTGCCACTTTTGGATAAAAAGTTTCGATGTGCTTCGGCAGGCTATTTTTAACGAAAATCGATGTGTCGTCGGCCAACACTTCAGGCACACCCTGCTCTACGCCATCCAAAGTACGTTCCACCACTTGATGCGGCGACGTCTTTGGCATATCGACTCCGGCAGCCATATCGGTATCTATGAAAGCTGGGTGAACTGCGACGACAAGAGTTCCTTGACGAGCAAGTTCGAGTCGCAAACCATTTGTCATCGACCATGCTGCAGACTTTGACATTGCGTAAGTAGCAACTTCTTTCATAGTGAGCCACGACACTGCCGACAACACGTTCACTATGACGCCTCCACCGTTGGAGGCAAGTGCAGGCGCAAACGACTTCGACAAGTTGAAGGGTCCCCACACATTGGTTTCAAACTCTGCCTTAGCATTCTCTAAAGCATGATCGGCCATGATGCGACCACCAATAACAACACCAGCGTTATTGATGAGCATGGTGATATCGCCACACTGTTCTACCGCCGCCGCAATGTCGTTTGCATTGGTGACATCGAGCTTGATGGGTACGACGCCTGGTGTGGTGATTGTTTCAGGCTTACGCGCTGCGGCATACACCTTGGAAGCTCCACGATCGAGCAATTGACGAACGTACTCTGCACCGAGACCACGATTCGCCCCAGTTACCAGAACGACCGATCCTGCAATTTTCATGTGCGAAACCCTTCAATATGAAAAATTTGAATGTATGCGAGAAACAATTGTCGGGCTGGCGGGATTTGAACCCACGACCTCTTGTCCCCCAGACAAGCGCGCTAACCAAGCTGCGCTACAGCCCGTGTAACAAGTCTACGAGAAAAGGCTGATTACCCTCCAAGTGAGGTACAAAATGAGAGCCCCTAGGAGCATCTTGAAATGCCAGGGAGCCTTTGCTTCAGCCTCAGTCATTCCGGCAAGCTCACGTAAATTCAAGTTTTCGGCTGTGATTTTTCCATGCGCATTTGGCAACAAAGGTTTATCGCCACAGTCGGGGCAAGAACCTTCTGCAGTCATTGCAGTTGGGGTGAAATATTTTGCACATGGTTCACACCAAGGCATGACCTATTCCGCCCTACGCCTGACGCGCAACTTAATGGGCGTCGAACCGAACTTAAAGGCCTCGCGAATAGAACGCTCGAGGTAACGCAGATACGAGCCTGGAAGTTCACGGTTCACAAACAAAGTAAAAGTTGGTGGGTCTGATGCACCTTGCAAGGCGTACAGCACGCGCGCACCGCCAGCAGCAGGATGCTTTTGCTGGGCATCAGACATCACACGGTTCACATCTCGTGTTGGCACACGTCGGTGATATTGCTCAATAGAGTCCTTTAATACTGGCAACAAACGATGCACGCCTTTGCCTGTCAACGCTGACACTCGTAAAATTGGTGCATCACCAATGAAGTACAACTTGCGCGCCATTTCAGCGGTCACTTGTTCACGGCGTTCCGTGTCGAGAATTTCCCATTTATTCAAAATGACGATGAGAGGGCAACCCGCTGCGTCGATACGTTCTGCCAGACGTTGATCTTGGCTTGTGACTCCTTCTGTGGAGTCAATAACAAGCAGCGCAATGTCGGACTCATCAACAGCACGCAAAGCTCGCACGAGTGAGTAATACTCGGCTGAGTCATCGATTTTTGAACGACGGCGCATACCTGCAGTATCAACGAGAATGAGCTTGCCGTCGACCGTTTCAATTAACGTGTCGATGGCATCACGTGTGGTTCCAGACATGTCGTGAACCACACTGCGCTCTTCACCAACAATTTTGTTGAACAATGTGCTCTTACCCACATTTGGTCGACCGACAATGGCCACACGTGGCACACCTTTCAGCGCAGGGTCAGATGGCTCTAAGTGTGAGTTGTCAACTTCCTCGAGTTCAGGTGCTTCTTGAGTGTCTAAACCAAGCTCAGAAATGATGACGTCAAGCAGGTCTCCTGACCTGCGCCCATGCAAAGCAGAGACCGGCCACGGCTCACCAAGACCCAAAGAGAGGAAATTCCAGCGATCGTTCTCACGGCGCTCGTTGTCTGATTTATTTGCGACTACAAGAACTGTTGCTCCTGATTTACGCAACCACATACCAATGCGCTCATCATCGTCGGTCGCTCCTACTGAGGCATCAACAATAAAGAGAACAAGGTTTGCTTCTTTCACCGCTTGCTCAACCTGGCGCGAAACCTTTTCTTCTAGGTCACTTCCACCAGGCATCCAGCCGCCGGTATCGGTTACACAGAATTCACGACCTAGCCACGAGGCGTCGTGGGTGTTTCTATCGCGAGTGATTCCTGGACGGTCTTCAACAATGGCAACTTGCCCGCCTACGAAGCGATTGAACAGAGTACTTTTACCGACGTTTGGGCGACCAACGATGACAACATGGGGTTTCATTGCATTACCTTTTCCAGAAAATTACGTAGTGCATGACCATCGGTCGGCAGAACCACAACCGACGACGGAAGGTCCTCGAGTGTCATTCCGTCAAGAAAGCGACCTTCCGACAAGCACACATCGGGTAGAAGAAACACGCCACATTCGACATGAGACAACATGACTGAGCGAATGTCTTCGCCAACCATCAAACCCGAGACTGCAGTATTGCCCCCAAAATAGTTATTTACTACGGGTAACACCGAAATTCGGTCTCCATAATCACTCACGAGTGCCGAAATAACACTAGCCGCATACGAGCCAGTCAAAATACCAACGTTGCCAGAGGAGGAAGTGACCGAGGGCGCACGACGAGTGAGTTCAACTGGTTGGCTATGAACGACACGTAAGCCCGTGTCTCCTGCAGGGTTTTGAATATTGGTGTCGCGAAGAGATCTGTATCCACCAGGCGTTGCTCCATCGACCGATGCAAAAAATCCGCTCGTTTGCTGTGCGAGAGATTCTTCGTCGTTGATCTTTCGACCGTGGAACTCTTCGATGAAACTAGTAACAATTCCTACACCGTCTTCGTACATCGGGTATCCGCCATAGGAAACCGCTTCTGGGAATTGCATATTGCCGAGAAGATAAAACTCATCAGATGGCCAAAACATTTTCTTACCAATAAGTTGCTCGGCAATCAACTGGTACTTCTCACATAGCGTTATAACGTCGGCTGCCTCTTCAGAGGTGTGAACGCGAAGTTCTGCTTCCGGATTGAATTGACTGAGGCCCAGGGGAACAATAGCTACAGCTTCAAGAAGCGGAAACTGATCGAGAACATCGATCAGTGTGCGTT
>Ga0209444_10000136_pt1 | contig 39184 bp, 33 predicted proteins | sample LauGreFaBDMM15DN_2_FD_188215 | JGI IMG/M metagenome (GOLD analysis project Ga0209444, IMG submission 188215) | Freshwater lake microbial communities from Lake Michigan, USA - Fa13.BD.MM15.DN (SPAdes) (version 2) | ecosystem: Environmental > Aquatic > Freshwater > Lake | place: Lake Michigan... | reverse complement strand
CATCGACGAGTCTGATGTCCAAAGTGAACACCACTGTCGAGAAGCTCTCGCATTGTTACAACTGCCATTTCGGCACACTCCTTTTTCACTCTTTTTTACACAAGGTAATAAAGAGCACTCGGTTTGTGATCTAACAATTTGCTAGATCCCTAGCATCTAGAACCGAGTAGTTATCTCTAACTACACCGAACAGGTCCATAAGTTATTAATTAGTAATTAATTAATCACTTTAAGATGCGTGAAGTCACGAAAATTTTCATTTACGTGCTGGGGCAAATCCTACCTGAACAAATACCACCTAATTTCCACACCTTTTCACCTGCCCAGGCGGGGTAAGCGCCAGATCATCCAATATTTTCCAGTGAAATACACCTACCTACTTACTACCCTAGCGATTGGGGTAATGGTTGGTATTTCAATTGGCAATTACCAGGTAATTGATTGTCAGGTAAGTAGCAATTACTGCCAACAATTAGATACTACCTACTCCCGCCGCAGCTTTTAACTCATCCGTTAATAACTGCGCTAAATATGGCTTTATCTGCCAATCAGTGAGCATCTGTTTATACCTTTTCTTATCTATATCTAAAACAGGCGCACCAGTTTTAACCGCTCTAATTAAAATATTACGGGAGGTGTGCTCACCACCAATAAACTCCACAATATCTACCCGGTAGCCAAGTAATTTTAAGATCTGCGCCCTTAGTGAATCGGTCATTAAATCAATTAAGCGCTCCTTAACTAATCCATACTTTGTTAGTAAGCCCCAAGGCTCAGGGCTTTCTTTAATCTGAGTTTGCAGTTCATGCATGCAACAAGGGGCTGCCATAATTACTTTGGCGCCGTTTTTAACCGCCCAGAAAATTGCGTCATCGGTTGCGGTATCACAGGCGTGGAGTGCGATTGCGATATCAACCTTCTGATTTGGTGTATCAGCAATTTTGGCTGCAATAAATTTTGCATCAATATTTAATTTGCTAGCAATCCTCTCATTGTGCTCCTTTGACTCACCTCGCTCATCAACTCCTAAAATTACAATATTTTTATACTTATCTTTAAAGTACTCACCAACACCAAAGGTTAGGTAGGCATGGCCGCAACCTAGATCAACAACTGATAATTGATCTTGGTTAGTAAATTGTCCATCTACTGCTTGAGCTAGTAATCTTAAAAACTCATCCACCTGTTTGTACTTATCCATCTTGCTAGGTTTAATTCGGCCCAGTAGATCTGACATATCTAGCGCTTTAAATATCTGATTACTCTCCGCCAGCATCCGCTCCTTCTGCCGGTCATGAGTTAAATCTCTACTTAACTTAACCTTACCTACTGAAACAATCGCCTCATCTTTTTTAGATATCTGAATCGAGTACGACTCAGTGGTGGTATCTGCTTGTAGATTGGCAAAGCCATTATTTAGGAGGGAGGTAAAATCAAAATCTAACTCAACATTTTTAGTTATATCCTGCTTGCCATTACTGCTTACTATCTGCAGTTTTATTTCATCCTTTATTAATACTGGCTTTATATCAACTCGTTCATACTCTGTTTGCATATTACGCCTTTGGCCAGATAGGACCGCTCTAACAAATTGTTCAGATTTAATTCGTGCATTTATTTGCGCTATTGCAAGCGGTAACTCAATCTTCATTTATTAACTTATGCCCTTGGATGTGCTTGTTTGTATGCAGATTGCAAACGCTCAGGGGAAACATGGGTATAGATCTGAGTGGTAGATAAAGATGCATGACCTAATATTTCCTGCACAGTTCGCAGGTCTGCTCCACCTTCAAGTAAGTGTGTGGCTGCGCTATGGCGCAGACCATGTGGTCCCATTGTTGCCCCCACCGCCTTCATCGCTTCATAAACAACCTCACGCACTGTTCGTTGATCAATCCTCTTACCTCTAGAGCCTAAGAAGACAGCAGATTGTGATAGCTGATTAACAAACTCATTTCGGGCAGCTGTTAAGTAATTTTGTAATGCAGCCATTGCTGGAATTCCAAGTGGCACCACTCGCTGCTTATTGCCCTTGCCAATCACAGTTAAGGTATTTCGACTAGCATCAATATCGCTAATATTTAATCCGCACAGCTCTGAAACTCTAATTCCAGATGCATATAAGACCTCTAACATCGCTAAGTCACGCAGATTAATTGCTGTTGTATCCTCACCAGCTCTAACCTCCATTGCTTTTAATACTGCAGTTGCCTCTTCAATATTTAACACCTCTGGTAACACTTTATGTGGCTTAGGAATTGCCAGGTTTGCTCCTAAATCAGAGGTTAACCAACCACTTGCTGCTGCCCAATTTGTGAAAGCCCGGATTGAAACAATTCTTCTAGTCAAGGTTGCTCTGGCAACACCAGTGCTTTGCAGGTTAGCAAGCCAGGATCGAATATGTTCTATCTCTAATTGATTAAACTCAACAATTCCAAGCTTTTCCATATGCTTAAGAAAAGATTCTAAATCTGTGACATAACCTCTAATTGAGTTATCAGATAAATTTCTAACCAAGGCCAGATGCTCTTCATATTGGGTGATTAGCGCGGCGGACATGATCAGCAGATTACTCGGGTTTGCGCCCTTGTCTGAGTAAGCCATAGGTAACCGCGTCATCTAATGCCATCGCCGAGGCTGCAATTACGTTCTCATGCACGCCAATTGTGCTCCACTCACCTAATCCATCACTAGTTTCAACTAAAACCCGAGTAACCGCACTTGTGCCAAGCCGGCCTTCTAAAATACGAACTTTATAATCGGTCAGCTCTAATTTAGAAAGCTCTGGGTAAAACTTCTCAAGTCCTGAGCGAAGTGCGTTATCAATTGCGTTAACCGGGCCATTTCCAACGCCTTGGGCTGAGATTGTTTCTCCATTAGCCTTAATTTTAACAGTCGCCTTAGATGTTACTTTTCCAGACTCATCTTGATGGACTGTAGTTTGCCAATCTTCAATTGTGAAAAAGCTTGGCCGCTTTCCTTCTACCGCAGTGCGGAGTAGTAATTCAAATGAAGCATCTGCTGCTTCAAAGGTAAAGCCGCGTCCTTCCATCTCTTTAACCTTCTCAACAACTCTGCCAACTAAATCTTTATCTCCCTTTAAATCAATTCCAAGCTCAACTGATTTAAGTTCGATTGAGGCTCTTCCTGCCATCTCCGATACCAACATCCGCATATCATTACCAACTGATTCAGGAGTCTCATGTTGATACATCATTGGATCTACCTTGATTGCAGAGGCGTGTAATCCTGCTTTATGTGCAAAGGCTGAGGTGCCAACATATGGCTGGCGCGCACTTGGTGCCACGTTTGTAATCTCTGCAACAGCATGAGAGATACGAAATGCCTCTTGTAATTTGCCAGCAGGAAGTACTGCTTTATCTTTCTTAAGCTCAAGATTTGCAATGATATTTACTAGATCAGCATTTCCTGTTCGCTCACCATAACCATTTAATGTTCCCTGCACATGGGTAACACCTGCAGAGATTGCAGCAAGTGAGTTAGCAACTGCGCAGCCTGTGTCATTGTGGCAATGAATACCAAGCCGAGCAGATGAAGCGGTTAATACCTCATGGACAATATTTGATAACTCATCTGGGAGCATTCCGCCATTTGTGTCACAAAGTGCTACAACATCAGCTCCTGCCTCAACCGCAGCTCTTACCACCTCAAGTGCGTATGCCTTATTAGATAGGTAACCATCAAAGAAGTGTTCTGCATCTAAGAAAACTCTTTGCCCGCCTGCTTTTAAAAACTTAATTGACTCTGAAATCATTGCAAGGTTTTCATCTAGATGAGTTTTAAGTGCAAGATCTACATGGCGATCATGACTCTTTGCAACCAAAGTTACTACCGGCGCCTTTGAATCTTGTAATGCGCGAAGCAAAGTATCATCTGCCGCCTTTACACCGGGACGGCGTGTGGCACCAAAGGCAACAAAGGTTGCATTCTTTAGCTTTAACTCAGTTTTAGCTAATTTAAAAAACTCAGTGTCCTTAGGATTAGCCCCAGGCCAGCCACCCTCAATAAAACCAACACCTAGATCATCTAAGTGACGAGCGATAGTTAACTTATCGTGGACAGAGAGATTTAAACCCTCTTGTTGGGCGCCATCGCGAAGTGTGGTGTCATAGATATGAAATGAATCGTTAATTGTCATTAGATAACCCGCTTATTCCAGCCATGCTTATCTGCCACAGTTCCATGTTGAATTCCAAGAAGTGCTGTGCGAATCTCATTTGTAATTACCCCAGGCTTACCATCCCCTGTTTGCCATGTGCCATGAATACTTTTTGCTGCCCCTACCGCAGAGACAACAGCAGCAGTTCCGCAAGCAAAGATTTCAGTTATCTCACCAGATTTAACACCATCACGCCAATCATCAATTGAGATCATAGTTTCCTCAGTTTTATAACCAAGATCATTAGCTAGCGTTAAAATTGAATCACGGGTTATGCCAGGAAGTAATGTGCCAGTTAGTTTTGGTGTCATTATCTTGGCAGCTTTGCCACTTCCCTTAATGAAGTAGAGATTCATTCCACCCATCTCCTCTACCCACTTGCGTTCTACTGCATCAATATATGCAACCTGATCACAGCCCTCTTTGGCTGCTTGTTTTTGTGCAAGAAGGGAAGCTGCGTAATTTCCACCGCACTTTGCCTCCCCTGTACCACCTAATGCTGCTCTGACATACTCAGTTGAGATCCAAACTGTTACTGCTTTTGATGCATCAAAATAAGCAGCAGCTGGCGTTGCAATTAATACATATGTTGCTTGATTTGATGGCCTAACTCCAAGCCCAACCTCAGTTGCAATCATAAATGGGCGAAGATATAAAGACTCACCGCTCTTTTTTGGTACCCAACCCTTATCTTGCTTAACTAACTCTTCAACTGTTTGCACAAAGAAATCAACTGGCATCTCAGGTAGTGCAATGCGGGCAGCTGATTTTGCAAATCGTTTTGCATTTGCCTCTGGCCTAAATAATGAAATACCACCATCTGGTTGGGTATAAGCCTTCATTCCTTCAAATATCTCTTGGCCATAATGAAAAACCATTGTGGCTGGATCTAATGAGAGTGGACCATAGGCCTGCAATGTTGCATCAGACCATCCGCTTGATTCATTCCACTGGGCAATAACCATATTGTCGGTGTAGTACTTACCAAAGCCTGGCTCGGCAACTCTGTTTGTCCGCTCAGCACTCTCTAATGGCTTTGTATTTGGTGACTTAATTATTTTCATAAAACTGCCTTAGCTAATGCATCACCGATTTCAGTAGTTGAGCGCTTCTTCTCTCCTCGGCTTAACAAATCAGCCGCAACTGCCTTTTCAACATCACTTGCAGCTTGGCTCTGCCCTAGGTGATTTAACATCATGGCAATAGATAATACAGTTGCAGTTGGATCAGCTAAGTTCTTTCCAGCAATATCAGGGGCTGAGCCATGAACTGGTTCAAACATAGATGGAAACGCGCCAGTTGGATTGATATTGCCACTAGCTGCTAGTCCAATGCCACCACAGATAGCCGCTGCAATATCAGTAATAATGTCGCCAAATAAATTATCAGTCACCACTACATCAAATCGCTCTGGATTGGTTACAAAAAACATCGAGGCAGCATCAACATGTAAGTAATCAGTTGTAACTTCCGGAAAATCCTTTGCTACCTCATTAAATACTCGAGTCCAAAGACCACCTGCTCTAGTTAATACATTGTTCTTATGAACTAAGGTAAGTTTTTTACGAGGACGTGCCATCGCTCTACCGAATGCATCTCTAATTACTCGCTCTACACCTTTATAGGTATTAATTGACTCCTCAATTGCTAACTCAGTTTTTGTACCCTCATCCTTTATTGAGCCAGCACCAACATATAAACCTTCAGTTCCCTCTCTGACCACTACAAAATCAATACCCTTGTTATTTGCAATTGGTGAGGTAACTCCAGGAAATAATTTTGCTGGGCGTAGATTTATGTAATGTTCAAAAGCAAACCGTAATTTAAGTAGCAATCCCCGCTCTAAAACTCCACTTGGCACCGTTGGATCTCCTACCGCGCCCAATAAAATTACATCAGATTTTGCAAGCTCTGCCATTACTGAATCAGGCAAGGTTTCACCAGTCTTATGCCAATAAGCAGCGCCTAACTCATAATTTATTTTGTTAAAAATTAAATCATATTTTTTAGCAACCGCATCTAATACCTTAAGGCCTGCGCCAACCACCTCAGGTCCAATGCCGTCACCAGGTATGACTGCTAAATTAAAACTCTTCATTCACTTGCCAAATTCACAGAGCGGACCAAAGATGCACCAGTTTCTTTAGTAATAACCTTAATTACATCATTAGGAATTGCAGAGTCAACTGTTAATGCCATAAGTGCCTGGCCGCCCTCTTGGGTGCGACCAACCTGCATATCGGCAATATTAATCTTTAATTTTCCAAGTGAGTTTCCAACTACACCAACTACACCAGGGCGGTCGGTATAGCGTAGGAATAAAAGATTATTTGTTGGCTTAAGATCAAGATCTAACTTATCAATTGCCACAATCTTTTGAACCTGCTTAATACCCATCAAAGTTCCACTAACAAAAACTTGAGTGCCATCAGCAGATGCAGCTCTTACTGAAACTAAATTACGATGATCTGGACTTTCAGTATCTGTTGAAACATTTGAGGTAAGGGAGCGCTCAGCAGCTAATGCCGGTGCATTTACATAGGTAACATCCTCAGCTCCCATTGCAAGTAGTGCGCCCTTTAGTGCACTTGTGGAAAGTACTGAAACATCTAAGGCAGCAATCTCACCTCGTACTTCAACATCTATAGATGAGATCACATCTGTTGCAAGTGCGGTGGCAACCTGAGCTAACTTCTCAACTAGTGGCAGTGCAGGGCGAACTGCTTGATCAATTGCACCACCTTTAACATTTACTGCATCAGGAACTAACTCACCAGATAATGCTTTACGAACTGATATAGCAACTGCAATTCCAGCCCGCTCTTGTGCCTCGTCTGTTGATGCACCTAAGTGAGGGGTCGCAACAACATTATCTAAAGTAAATAGTGGTGAATCAGTGCATGGCTCAGTAGCAAAGACATCAAGGCCAGCACCTGCCACCTTGCCATTTTTTAATGCCTCATAAAGTGCGGCCTCATCTAACACACCACCACGAGCAGCATTAATAATTCTCACCGATGGTTTAACTTTTTTAAGAGCTTCTGAGCCAATTAAATTAGCGGTCTCTTTAGTTTTAGGTAGGTGGATAGTTATGAAATCACTTACCTTTAGTAACTCATCTAACTCAACTAATCTCACATTTAATTGCGCAGCTCTTGCAGGCTGTAGGTATGGATCATATGCAACTACCTCCATACCAAAGGCTTGCATTCGGTGTGCAACCAATTGTCCAATTTTGCCAAAACCAACAACTCCTAAAGTCTTCTCAAATAATTCTGCACCTGTGTATTTAGAGCGTGCCCACTTGCCACTACGAAGGGCGGCATGTGCTGGTGAGATTGATCTGGCAGATGCAAGTAGTAATCCAATTGCAAGCTCAGCGGCTGAGACAATATTTGAAGTTGGTGCATTAACCACCATTACACCCGCAGCAGTTGCCGCAGCTATTTCAACATTATCTAAACCAACACCAGCTCTGGCAATTACTTTTAAACCTTGTGCAGCTGCAATGGCTTCAGCATCCATCTTGGTAGCAGAGCGAATTAATACCGCATCTACTCCTTTAGAAAGAGCGGTGAGCAACTCACCTCGATCTGCGCCATTGCAATTGCGTACCTCAAACTCAGGCCCTAACGCATCTATCGTCGCAGGACTTAACTCCTCAGCAATTAATACAACAGGTTTAGCCACGCGCTACATTTCCTTCTTTGTAATCATCTTTATCAGACTTAACCCACGACATCAGCTTGCGCAGATCTCTACCAACCTGCTCAATTGGATGTGCTTCACCCTTTGCGCGTAGTGATTTAAACTCAGGAGCACCTTTATCTTGATCATCAATAAAGCGCTTAGCAAATGAACCAGATTGAATATCGGCAAGTACTGCCTTCATATTCTCTTTAACACTTGGATCAATAACTCTAGGACCTGAGATGTAATCGCCATACTCTGCTGTGTCAGATACTGACCAACGTTGTTTTGCAATTCCACCTTCATACATAAGGTCAACAATAAGTTTTAGCTCATGCAAACACTCAAAGTAAGCAACCTCTGGTTGGTAGCCTGCCTCAATTAAGGTTTCAAAGCCATACATAACTAATTGGGAAGCGCCACCACATAGAACTGATTGCTCGCCAAATAAATCTGTCTCACACTCTTCAGTAAATGTAGTCAAGATTCCACCGGCACGTAGGCCGCCAATTGCCTTTGCATATGAGAGAGTAATTGGCCAAGCGTTTCCAGTTGCATCTTGTTCTACTGCAACAATTACTGGAACACCTCTACCTGCTGTGTACTCACGGCGAACTAAATGCCCTGGTCCCTTTGGTGCAACCATACAAACATCTACCTTGGCAGATGGCTTGATATAACCAAAGCGAATATTAAAACCATGACCAAAGAACAAGGCTGCACCATCTTTTATATTTGGTGCAATTGAATCATTATAGATATGGCGCTGCACATGATCAGGTGCTAGCAACATAATTACATCAGCGCCCTTAACTGCCTCTGCAACTGTTGCTACCTTAAGTCCTTCTGCCTCAGCTTTTGCCCGAGATTTAGAACCATCAGCTAAACCAACTACTACATCAACACCGCTATCACGAAGTGATAAGGCGTGTGCATGTCCTTGTGAGCCGTAGCCAATTACCGCAACCTTTTTAGATTGGATAATTGCTAGATCTGCATCTTCATCGTGATACATCGTTGCCACTGTGGTTCTCCTTATGTCTGTTGGTTTATTTGGTGGTAATTAATTTTGGTAATCAGCTGTGGAACTATTTGGATCTGACTCGTTAGCAGTTCCCATGGTGCTTAGCGTACGGTCTGCCAAGGTACTGGCGCCCCGCTCTAATGCCACCAAGCCTGATTGAACTAACTCTCGAATTTCATTTGGTTTTAAATCTGCAAGTAGTGCTTCAATATCAGATGATTGCCCAACCGCCTCTATTGAGATAGTTGATGCTGTCTCATCTGAAATTACCGCCTTATGCTTACCTGCAATCTCTTTATTAGCAGCATTATTTGCCACCTTAACTAATAAGATCTCTCGTTTTAGTGAATCAGAATCCTTCATCTCAGAGATACCAATTACATTTACTAATTTAAATAATTGCGCGCTCACTTGATCTAAAGCATGCCCTTCTAAATTTAAAACAATAGTCATGCGAGAAACCTTTGGATTCTCAGTTGGACCAACAGCGAGTGAATCAATGTTGTAACCACGACGAGAAAACAATGAAGCAACCCGTGCTAGAACACCAGGTGAGTTCTCAACTAAAACCGCTAATGTGTGGATTGCCATTACAACTCCTGTGAATCCCATACTGGAGCCATAGATCTAGCAACAGTAATATCATCATTTGATGTGCCAGCTGCCACCATCGGCCAAACCATTGCATCGCGGTGAACATTAAAATCAACTACAACTGGTCGATCATTAATCTCCATTGCAGCCTCAATTGTCTTATCAACATCCTCAGGCCTCTCACATCGAAGTCCCACACAGCCCATCGCCTCAGCTAGTAATTTAAAATCTGGAATCCGCTTTGAGTGCAGATCGGTATTTGAATAACGTTGGTTATAAAACAGAGTCTGCCACTGGCGAACCATTCCTAGTGATTCATTATTAATTACCGCAACCTTGATTGGAATATTATTTATTGCACAAGTTACTAACTCTTGATTTGTCATTTGAAAACAACCATCACCATCAATTGCCCAAACTGTTGTGTCAGGAGCTCCTACCTTTGCCCCCATTGCAGCAGGTACTGCATAACCCATCGTTCCTAATCCACCTGAGTTAAGCCAAGTTCTTGGCTTTTCATAACCAATAAATTGGGATGCCCACATCTGATGTTGGCCAACACCTGCCGTAAATATTGTGTCAGGACCTGAGATCTTGCCAATTCGCTCAATTACATTTTGTGGTGAGACAGAGCCATCAGATGGTTTGTCATAACCAAGTGGAAACTTTGATCTCCAGCCATAAACCTCATTAAGCCATGGTGTTAAATCTGGCGCAGATTTTGCAAGAGCTGCTTTAGTAGCAGGATTTAATGCTCGCAAGATATTTTTAAGATCTCCCACCAATGCAACATCTGCATGGCGATTCTTACCAATCTCTGCTGGATCAATATCGGCGTGAATAATCTTTGCTTTTGGTGCAAAGGTAGATAGTTTTCCAGTAACTCGGTCATCAAATCGAGCACCTAAGGTAATTAATAAATCTGCCTTTTGTAGCGCAGTAACTGCAGCAACTGTGCCATGCATACCTGGCATACCAAGATGTTGCTTATGAGAATCTGGGAAAGCACCCCGCGCCATTAAAGTTGTTACAACTGGCACACCGGTAATCTCTGCAAGTTGCATTAACTCTTTTGCAGCATTGGCTTTAATTACTCCACCACCAACATAGAGAACAGGCTTTTTAGATTGGGCAATTAACGCTGCTGCATCTAGTACGGCAGATTGTTTTGGTTCAACTACTGGGTTATAACCAGCTAGTGAGACAGTTTTTGGATAATTAAAAGTAGTCTCTTTCTGCAATGCATCCTTGGCGATATCAACTAGAACAGCTCCTGGGCGACCGGTACTTGCAATATGAAATGCCTCTGCAATTGCCCGCGGGATATCTGCTGGATCAGTTATTAAATAATTATGTTTAGTCACTGGCATGGTAACGCCGCGAATATCTGCCTCTTGAAAAGCATCGGTACCAATTGCAGCAGATGGAACCTGCCCAGTAATTGCCACAATTGGAACAGAGTCCATCTGGGCATCAGCAAGTGGTGTTACTAAATTTGTAGCACCAGGACCTGAGGTGGCAATACAAACACCAACTCGACCAGTTGCTTGGGCATAACCAGTTGCAGCATGACCTGCACCTTGTTCATGGCGAACTAAAATATGGCGAATCTTTGAATCAAAAATTGGATCATAGGCAGGAAGAATTGCGCCCCCTGGGATGCCAAACATGACATCAACACCGGCAGCCTCAAGTGCGTTGATTAAACTTTGCGCACCATTCATCTTGCTCATTGCTTCCTCTCTTAACTAGTCACTTATCTAAAACAAAACCCCCCAGTTTTATCTGAGGGGTGCGAACTAACTTTTGCTGTTAGCGCGCACGCTCGATAATCACCACGACCACAGATGTGATCGCGATTTGTGAGATTAGCGAAGTGTTCTTCATGACGGTAGTTTCTCAGGTGTAGTTGGGTCTAGTCAACCTGGCAGATTTAGGTCTCAATATTTGAGCGTAACTATAACAAAACTGCAATTAATCGCAGACCGCACCCTTTGCAGCACTACCGACTAACTTTGAATACTTAGCTAATACCCCACGGCGATATTTATGTGGGACTGGTTTAAAACTTTTCTTTCGCTCACTCATCTCTTTTTCATCAACTAATAAATCTAAAGTTCGATTTTTTGTGTCAATTCTTACTCGGTCACCATTTTTAACAAATGCAATTGGCCCGCCATCAACAGCTTCAGGAGCAACATGGCCAACACAAAGACCGGTTGTACCACCAGAGAATCTGCCATCGGTAATTAATAAAACAGATTTACCAAGACCGGCGCCTTTAATTGCGCCAGTAATCATTAACATCTCTCTCATGCCTGGACCACCCTTTGGTCCTTCATAGCGAATAACAACTACATCACCTGAAACAATTGATCCATTCTCAAGTGCATCCATTGCAGATTGTTCACGTTCAAATACTTTGGCTGGGCCTTCAAATAGATCAACACCAACTCCAGCTGTCTTACAAACTGCGCCATCTGGAGCAAATGAGCCATTAAGAATTGTGATACCACCACCTAGAGAGAGTGGATTACTTACCGCTTTAAGAATTTCACCATCTGGATCTGGTGGCGTTATATCCTTTAGATTCTCCGCCATTGTTTTGCCCGTAACAGTTAAACAATCACCATGTAATAAGCCGGCATCTAATAAGGCGCGAAGAATTACTGGAATTCCACCAACTTTATCTACATCTGTCATTACATACTTACCAAATGGTTTTAAGTCGCCAAGCAGCGGTACCTTAGATCCGACTCGATGAAAATCTTCAAGTGTTAAATCAACCTCAGCTTCGTGCGCAATTGCAAGCAAATGCAGAACAGCATTTGTGGAACCACCTAGTGCCATAACAACTGTGATCGCATTTTCAAATGCTTTTTTAGTCAAAATTTGTCTAGTTGTAATTCCTTTTCTAATTAACTCAACAACTGCTGCCCCTGATTTAACCGCGTAATCATCACGGCGCCTATCAATAGAGGGAGGAGAAGCTGAGCCAGGAAGTGATAAACCAATTGCTTCACCAACTGCAGCCATGGTGTTTGCGGTGTACATACCACCACAGGCACCCTCACCTGGACAGATTGCTCGTTCAATTTTATCTACCTCATCCTGCGTTATTAATCCACGCGCGCACGCACCAACCGCTTCAAATGCATCAATGATTGTTACATCTCTGCCATCAACTTTTCCAGGCATAGTAGAGCCGGCGTAAACAAAGACACTTGCCACATCCATGCGTGCTGCTGCCATCATCATCGCTGGCAATGATTTATCACAACCTGCAAATGTAACCATGCCATCAAACCGCTCTGCTTGCATAACAGTTTCAACTGAGTCAGCAATTACCTCACGAGATACTAAAGAAAAATGCATTCCTTCATGACCCATTGAGATGCCATCAGAGACAGAGATAGTTCCAAATTGCATTGGAAAGCCGCCAGCATCAATCACACCTTTTTTAGATGCTTTAGCTAGGCGATCTAAAGATAAATTACATGGAGTAATTTCATTCCAAGAGGATGCAATACCAATCTGTGGTTTAGCAAAATCTTCATCCTTCATACCAACTGCGCGAAGCATTCCCCGAGCAGGAGCACGCTCCATACCATCAGTTACTAAGCCAGATCTTGGCTTCATTTTATTTGGCGGATTTTTATCGCTCATAAGATTAGTTTATTGCCCTAAGTGTTTTAGTAATAGTTCACGCACCTTAGCCGCATCAGCTTGCCCACCAGTTGCTTTCATCACAGCGCCGATTAACGCTCCGGCTGCTGGAATATTTCCACCCCGCACCCGCTCGGCAGTATCTGGCTGCGCGGTGATCGCATCTTCAATTGCCTTCATTAATGCAGAGTCATCTGAGACAACCTTTAATCCACGCTTACTAATCACATCACTTGGTGAACCCTCCCCAGCGATAACTCCTTCAACTACTTGCCGAGCTAACTTATCGGTCAACTCACCACTTGTTATTAATGCAATCACTTGAGCAATATCTTTAACTGAAATTAATTCGGTAGGCAAAACACCTCGATCATTTGCAACTCTAGATACCTCTCCCAGCCACCAACTTCGTGCCTTAGTTGGATCTGCGCCAAGTTTTACCGTCTCTTCAACTGTGTCTAGTAACTCAGCATTAACCATCGCCGCCATCTCTTTATCAGGAACTGACCAAGCAGTTTGTAATCGCTTGCGCCGCTCTGCTGGCTTTTCTGGCAATGTTTTTCTAAGCTCTTCAATCCATTTAGCATCTGGTGCAACTGGAACTAAATCTGGCTCTGGAAAATATCGGTAATCCTCTGCCTGCTCCTTTGATCTGCCAGGGCGAGTTTGTCCACTCTCCTCTAAGAAGTGACGAGTCTCTTGAACAATTCGCTCACCAGTCTCTAACCGATTTGCCTGCCTAATTACCTCACCAGTTGCTGCTCGTTCTACGGAGCGCAGTGAGTTAACATTTTTAGTCTCACTCCTTGTACCAAGTTTTCCGCTACCAATCTTTGATAAAGATAAATTAACATCACAACGAAGTGAGCCTTGCTCCATCTTTACATCAGAGACATTAAGGCTGCGCAAAATATCGCGTAGGGCAGCCACATAAGCACGGGCAACTTGCGGTGCATACTTACCAGTATTAGGAACTATTTTGGTAACAATTTCAACCAATGGAATGCCAGCTCGGTTGTAATCTAAGAGTGAGTACTCAGCGCCGTGAATGCGCCCAGTTGAACCACCAACATGAAGTGATTTACCAGTGTCCTCCTCCATGTGTACACGTTCAATTTCAATTCTAAAACTCTTCACACCATCATCTGCCTCGATTTCAACATCTAAGAAGCCATTAACACAGATAGGTTCATCGTATTGAGAGGTCTGAAAATTCTTTGGCATATCTGGATAAAAGTAATTTTTTCTAGCAAATCTTGAAAATGGCGCAATCGAGCAGTTAAGCGCTAACCCAATCAATATGCTACTTTCGATCGCCTTCTTATTAACAACTGGTAGCGCACCTGGCAAGCCAAGACATACTGGGCAGGTTTGAGTATTTGGCTGCGCCCCAAACTCAGTAGCACATCCACAAAACATCTTTGATTTGGTATTTAACTCAACATGAACCTCAAGACCAAGTGTTGGCTCATACTTCTCAATTGCTTGATCGTAATTTAAACTCATTTCGAACCTGCAAGCTTTGGCGCAAAATCTAATATAGGTTTGCCCCATTTAGAAAGTAGCGCTGCTTCAAGGGCTCCACCAACTAAATACATCCGATCATCCTTCATCGCAGGTGACATAATTTGAAAACCAACCGGCAGATTATCTTCCTCAGCTAATCCACAAGGCAGACTCATCCCACCAATACCAGCCATATTTACTGGAATTGTGGCAATATCATTTAAATACATCGCAAGCGGATCATTACTCTTCTCGCCGATTTTAAATGCGGTAGTTGGCGCAGTAGGTGAAATTAATACATCACATTTTTCAAAGGCGGCATCAAAGTCGCGTTTGATTAATGTGCGCACCTTTTGCGCTGAGCCGTAATAAGCATCGTAATATCCAGAAGAAAGCGCGTATGTTCCTAGAATGATTCGCCGTTTAACCTCACGCCCAAACCCTGCCTGCCTTGTTAAGTTCATTACCTCTTCAGCACCTTTAACTCCATCATCGCCAATGCGTAAACCAAATCGCATTGAATCAAATCGAGCAAGATTTGATGAGCACTCACTTGGCGCAATTAAATAGTAGGCAGCTAAGGCGTACTCAAAGTTTGGACATGATACTTCGATAATTTCAGCTCCTAGTTTTACTAACTCAGCAACCGCCTCTTTAAACTTATTTTCCACACCCTTTTGATAGCCATCTCCAGCTAATTGTTTAACAACACCAATCTTCATACCTTTAATATCTTTCTTTTTAGCAGCAGCTACAACATCTGGTACTGCTCGATTAATACTGGTGGAATCCTTTGGATCAAACCCAGCGATTACTTGGTGCAAAAGTGCTGCATCTAAAACTGTCCTTGCACATGGACCTGCTTGATCAAGTGAGGATGAGAATGCAACTAATCCATAACGAGAAACACCGCCATAAGTTGGCTTAACTCCAACAGTTCCAGTTACTGCAGCAGGTTGGCGAATTGATCCACCAGTATCTGTACCAATTGCAAGTGGTGCTTCAAATGCGGCAAGTGATGCGGATGAGCCACCACCTGAACCACCAGGAATACGAGTTAGATCCCAAGGATTATGAGTTGGTCCAAAGGCAGAGTTTTCAGTTGATGAACCCATTGCAAACTCATCCATATTAGTTTTGCCTAAAATAACAATGCCAGCACTCTTTAGTTTTGTAACAACAGTTGAGTCATAGGGCGGCCGCCATCCCTCAAGCATCTTAGAGCCACAGGTAGTTGGCACACCTTTTTGCGTCATTACATCTTTAAGTGCAAGTGGTACACCAGCTAATGGGGATAACTTCTCACCAGCGGCACGCTTCTTATCAACCTCTTTTGCTTGAGAAAGTGCACCCTCTTTATCTAAATATAAAAATGCATGTACATCTTTATCAACCGATGCAATCTGCTCATAATGTTGATTTGCTAACTCAACTGCGCTGATCTCTTTCTTTTCAAGTGCATGCGCCATTGCCCAGGCGTTGTCTCTAATACTCATTTACTCTTCACCTAATATCTGTGGCACTTTAAACCTTTGATCCTCAGATGCAGGTGCACCAGATAATGTTTCTGCTGGCGTAAGGCTTGGTGTTACAACATCTTCACGGCTTACATTATTTACTGCAAGTGGATGAGAGGTCGCTGGCACATCTGCCCCTGCCACCTCTTGCACTCGAGCTACCGCACCTAAAATTACATCCATCTCACCTGCTAAATGATCTAACTCGGCATCACTCATAGTTATTCGAGCTAACCGGGCTAAGTTTGCGACTTCATCGCGGGAGATTGCGGCCATAATTGGTGAGTATAACTGGTGTTAATTCACTGGCGAATTTGCCCGTTTCCGCTAACAATCCAAGTTGTTGTAGTCATCGCCTCTAGTCCCATTGGACCGCGGGCGTGTAATTTTTGATTAGAAATTCCAATCTCAGCACCAAATCCCATTTGCCCACCATCGGTAAATCTTGTTGAGGCGTTCACCATAATTGCAGCGCAATCATTTAATGCAGTAAAGGTAGTAATCACATCTTTATCCTCTGCCACAATCGCTTCGGTGTGGTTTGTTCCATATTTTGCAATATGTTCAATTGCCCCAACTACATCACTTACTTGAGCCAGATTTATCTCAAGGGTTCCATACTCAGTTGCATAGGATTTATCAGTTGCTAATTTAGCGGTGATACCTAACTTATCGGCTATCACTTTGCTCTTTGCATCAGCATTAATCACTACCCCAGCCTGTGATAATGCTTTTAAGGCAAGAGGTAAAAATTGTTCAGCAATGCTTTGGTGAACAAGTAATGTCTCAGCAGCATTACAAACACTTGGACGATCACATTTTGAGTTAATTAAAATTGGTATCGCTTTTGCAAGATCTGCGGATTTATCAACATAAACATGGCATACCCCAGCACCGGTTTCAATGGTTGGCACAGTTGCCTCATCAACAACTGCCCTAATTAACTCCGCACTTCCCCTTGGAATTACTAAATCAACTAGGCCGCGGGCGGTAAGTAGTGCGGTAACTGTGGTGCGGTCGGTGGCAGGAACTAATTGAATTACCTCACTAGAGATTGAGCTGCCTAGGAATGCTTTTTTCATTACATCAATTAGCACCTTATTGCTTTCAGCAGCTTGGGATGAACCACGAAGTAAGGCGGCGTTACCAGATTTAATTAATATTACTGCCGCATCTACTGTGACATTTGGCCTGGCTTCATAAACTATTCCAACTACGCCAAAGGCAACTGTTTTTTGCTTAAGATTTAAGCCATTCTCAAGATTACGTTCAACTAAGATTTTTCCTAATGGATCTGCCAGCTTTGCAATATCTCTAGCTGCATCTGCCATCTGCTTAACCCTTTTCTCATTTAAAAGCAGGCGATCTTGTAGTGATTGGTTAATACCAGCTTTTTTTGCCGCTGCCATATCAATCTCATTTGCTTTTAAGATTAAATCTAGATTTTTCTCTAATTCACTGGCAATATTTATTAAAACTTTATTACGCTCCTCATTTGAGGATATAGCTAGTGTGCGAGCAGCTAGGCGAGCAGCAATTGCGATATCAGAGATTACGGTGGTGTCACTCATAAGGAGTTAGTCTACGGTCAATTATGCTAAAGCCGTGATGCGGATAATTAGGATCCTTCGTAATACGGTGATTTCACTCGGGCTCTTATATCTTGCACTCTTTGTACTAACCAAAGTGATTCACTACCCCGAGCCAATTTCAGTTATTAAATTGGGATTAGCTCCCGCCTCAAAGACTCCAACTTTGATGCCCTGGCATGTAATTAATCCAGCGAGTAATCCGATAGCACTACCAGTCTCCGCTGAGAAAATGCCGGCTGAGATTATGTATCAGGGAACATCTCTTTCATTTAATAAGTTTTTAAAGAAAACCGATACCAATGCATTTATTGTTATAAGAAATGGCGTAATGAGTTATGAATGGTATAAAGATGGTGTAACACAAAGTACTCAACTTCCTTCTTATTCAGTTGGAAAAACAATGACCTCAATCATGATTGGTCAATTAGTATCGCAGGGCAAAATAAAAGAGAGCGATAAGTTTGTTGATTACTTCCCAGATTTAAAGGCTGGCACAACTTTTGATTTAGTAACAATTAAGCATTTACTTGATATGCAAGCTGGTGTAGGGGTTAGTGATAACTATCCATCTGGACCTACTGGTTGGGGCTTAGCGATTGCCCAGATGTATGCATCAACTGATATTGAGTGGTTTTTAAAAAACAATCGAAAGATGGCATTTGAGCCGGGGTCAAAATCTGAGTACATGAGTGTTGATACTCAGATGCTGGGAATGATTATTAAGAAGGTAACCGGTGAGAAAATCTCCGATTACTTTAGTAAAAATGTATGGCAGGTAGTTGGCGCAAAGTACCAAGCGACCTGGAATGTGGATCGAATTGGTGGAACTGAAAAAACCTTCTGCTGCTTTAACGCATCAGCTATTGATTATGCCAAAGTTGGTATGTTATTTCTAAATGGTGGTTATTCTGGTCCAAATAGAGTAATCGATAAGGCTTGGCTAAATCGACTTACAACACCAGTTACAACATTAGATCGTAATTGGGGTTATGGCGCTCAAGTTTGGCATCCTTATCCAAATACAAGTTTGATGTTGGGATTGCATGGTCAGTTTGTATTTATAAATCCAGCAACAAGAACTGTGATTGTTAAGCTAAGTGATAATCCAACTGATTCAGATCATGAGTCTGATACCGCAAAAGCTTTGTTTGAAATCTCTAACCTTAAGAGTTAATTAGGTAAAAAGTAGGTTCCTACCTGCACGCCAGAGAGTGCATCATCTAGATCAGATAACTTAGTTAACACCATACCAATTCCAGCACTTGTTACTACCTTTGCTGCTTCAATCTTTGTCACCATGCCACCACTGCCAACCCCAGCTGAGCCAGCACCACCTAATGTTGCAGTATCAATCTTTGAAATATCTGCTACCTGATTAATTGCTTTTGCCCCTTGCTGCGTTGGGTTTGCATCATATAAGCCATCAATATCGGTGATCAGTACAAGTAAATTTGCATTTATTAACTTGGTAACAAGTGCTGCTAAGCCATCATTATCCCCAAACTTAATCTCCTCAGTTCCAACCGTATCATTTTCATTAATAATTGGTACTACACCCTGCTTTAATAATGAGTTTAAGACTCCCTTAATATTTTCAACATGATTTGCTTTATTAATATCATCTAAAGTAATTAATAGTTGTGAGGTAGTGATTTTAAATCTGTTAAATGATTGGGTGTATTTAGCCATAAGTAAGCCTTGACCAACCGAAGCTGCTGCTTGCTGGGATGTTAAATCAGTTGGCCGAGCAGTTAATCCAAGGGGTGCAAGCCCTGCTGCAATAGCACCTGATGAGACGATGATTATCTCTTTGCCATCTGCTTTAAGTTTTCCAACTACATCTACTAACTTATCAATTGCTGCTGGATCTAAATTAGCCCCAGCTTGTCCAGTAAGTGTTGATGAGCCGACCTTTATAACAATTCTTTTAGTATTACTTAAATTAACGGACATCTTCATCAACTCTTGGATTTCTTGGATTTGCGGTGTTGTACTCCCATTGCATCTCAATCTCATCATCACTTAGTTGATCAATATCATCTTCTAGTAGATCCATTCGCCATGGCGTAGAAAGACGAAGATCTTCTCCTCTAGGACCTCCGGCTAACAACTCAGCCCCTGCTTCAATACTTGGCTCCCAATCAAAGATAACCGCCTCATCGCCTATACCAATTCTTACCTCATCACCTGCCTTGGCACCCTTCTTAAATAACTCTTTCTCAACACCATATGAGGCAAGCCGATCTGCTAGATAACCAATTGCTTCAGCGTTTGCAAAATCTGTTTGCATAACCCAACGCTGTGGCTTATCACCAACTACATTAAATGTGCCATCATCATTTGCAGTCACAATAAAGCCAGCGTCATCAACTGCAATTGGCCTAAGTACAATCCGAGTAACCTGTTCCTCTTTTTGTGCTTTTCGTACCTTTTGAATTATCTGCGCCATTGCATAAATTAACTCCTGCATACCTTCGCGGCTAGCAGCAGATACTTGAAATACTGGAAAACCACGGGCCTCTAAAGTTTTTTGCACCATATCTGCCATCGCTTTACCATCTGGCAGATCGATCTTATTTAAGGCAATAATTCTTGGTCGATCAGATAAGCCGCCATACTCTTTTAACTCCTCTTCGATAATATCAAAATCCTTAACTGGATCTCTATCACTTTCTAAGGTGGCAGAATCTAAAACATGCACTAATGCTGCGCACCGCTCAATATGGCGCAAGAACTCATGCCCTAAACCTTTGCCTTGACTTGCCCCTGGTATTAAACCTGGTACATCAGCTGCGGTAAATCTAGTTTCACCCGCCTGCACAACTCCTAAGTTTGGTACCAATGTAGTAAATGGATAATCAGCAATCTTTGGCCTAGCTGCAGACATAGCTGCAATTAATGAGGATTTACCCGCACTTGGGTAACCAACTAAACCAATATCAGCAACGCTTTTTAACTCTAGAAATAATGTCCGGCCATCACCTGGCTCACCTAATAGAGCAAAGCCTGGTGCTCGTCGTTTTGAGTTAGCAAGACCAGCATTTCCTAAGCCACCCTTACCACCTTGTGCTGCCATAAATCTGGTACCAAAGCCAACTAAATCAGCAATTACATCACCATTAACATCTTTAACAACTGTGCCATTTGGAACAGAGAGAATTAAATCTTTACCCTCAGCACCATTATTAAAATCTCCAGCACCTTTTTTACCATCAGTTGAATTACGATGTGGTGAGTGGTGAAAATCTAAAAGTGTGGTTGCATCTGGATCTACTACTAAAACTACATCTCCACCCCTGCCACCATTGCCACCATCTGGGCCACCTAATGGTTTAAATTTTTCTCGGTGCACAGAGACGCAACCATCTCCACCTTTTCCAGCACTAGCATGCAGAGTTACGCGATCAACAAAGGTTGCCATGTGAACTCCTTTCGCTAAATATCTAGATCAATAAAAAATGGGCCCGCAGTTAGCGGACCCACATTAAAAATATCCGCTGGGTTTAAGAGGCCGGAACGATGTTAACTACTCGACGACCGCGAGCGCGACCGAACTCAACACTGCCACCTTCTAGCGCAAATAATGTGTCATCTTTTCCAATGCCAACATTTTTTCCTGGGTGGAAGTAGGTGCCGCGTTGGCGAACCAAAATCTCCCCACCTTTAACTACCTGTCCAGCAAAGCGTTTGATGCCAAGGTATTGAGCATTTGAGTCGCGACCATTACGTGTGGAGGAGACACCCTTTTTACTTGCCATCTGCTTTCACCTGCCTTAGTTAGTAGTTACTTGTTAATTCCAGTTATTTTAACTCTTGTTAATTGAGAACGAAATCCTTGGCGACGGCGATAACCAGTCTTGTTTTTGTAACGAAGAATGGCAATCTTTGGTCCCTTTTGTTCTGCTAATACCTCACCAGTTACCTTCACAGATGCCAATGCTTTTGGATCAGCTGTTACATCTGCGCCATCTACTAAAAGCACAGCAGGAAAAGTTACCGATGCGCCAACGGCAGCATCAAGACGATCAACGACAAGTGTTTCACCAACTGAAACCTTCTCTTGACGTCCGCCTGCTTTAACAATCGCGTACACCGTGTGCTCCTTCTAGTTATTAGCCTTGATCTACAAATAATAATTAATAGGAATCTGGCTAGGTGGATAAGGGTAGAGATTGATCCTCACCTGGTCAAATACGAGCGATTAATTAGTTGAAATGACCCCAGTACTCACAGCCCGGCGCCCTTTTCGACGATTAGGTGTTGCTACCACTTCAATCTCATCATCATTTGAGTCATCCTCACTCGATGATTTATCTATTGAGTTTGAACTCTGTTCAATCTCATCATCTTCACTATCATCTGAATCATCATCAGCTGATGCTTTGCTAGTTTTTGCATAACGCTGCTCCATATCCTTCTCAAGTGATACCTTATTTACTGGCTCACTATGAATATGAATTCCACGTCCGCCACAACTCTCACAAGTTGTTGAGAAGGCCTCAATTAATCCCTGACCAACTCGCTTGCGAGTCATCTGCACAAGCCCAAGTGAGGTAACTTCAGCAACCTGATGCTTGGTGCGATCTCGCCCTAGGCACTCAGTTAATCTGCGCAAAACCAACTCACGGTTTGCCTCAAGTGTCATATCAATAAAGTCGATCACAATAATTCCGCCCATATCCCGCAGGCGAAGCTGTCGAGCAATCTCCTCAGCCGCCTCTAGGTTATTTTTGGTAACTGTCTCCTCTAGATTTCCGCCCTTACCAATAAATTTACCGGTGTTAACATCGATAACAATCATCGCTTCGGTGCGATCAATAACTAATGAACCACCAGATGGGAGATAGACCTTGCGATCAAACGCCTTTGCAAGCTGCTCCTCAACTCGATTCTCCGCAAATACATCTCTGCTACCGCTCCATTTTTCAATCTTGCTAGCAAGCTCTGGTGCGATATGGCTGATGTAATCTTGAATATCACTCCAAGCTTTATCTCCCTGAACTAGCATCTTGTTGAAATCCTCATTGAAGATATCGCGAATTACTCGCACAGTTAGATCTGGCTCACCATAAAGTTGTGATGGCGCAGCTGTGCTTGAATTATTCACCTTCTTCTCAATTTCATCCCACTGCTCTTTAAGCCGAGTTACATCCCGCTCTAACTCTGCCTCTGGGGCACCTTCGGCAGCGGTGCGAATAATTACGCCAGCTTGCTCTGGAATTAAGTTTTTCAAAATAGATTTTAAACGGTTTCGTTCATTATCAGGTAGTCGACGAGATATTCCACTCATGCCACCACCAGGTACATAAACTAGGTAGCGACCAGGAAGAGAGATCTGACTAGTTAATCTGGCACCCTTTTGACCAATTGGATCCTTAGTTACTTGAACTAATACTGATTGACCACTCTTTAATACATGTTCAATCTTTCGTGGTTGAGTATCAGATAAGCCAAGTGCATCCCAATTAACCTCACCAGCATATAAAACTGCGTTACGACCCTTACCAATATCTACGAAGGCAGCCTCCATCGAAGGCAGCACATTTTGTACCTTACCTAGATAGACGTTACCAACATAGGAAATATTGCTATTTCTATTTACATAATGCTCAACCATTACATCATCTTCAATAATGGCAATCTGAGTTCTATCTGCAATTTGGCGAACTAACATAGATCGCTCAACCGCTTCACGTCTTGCTAAAAACTCCGACTCAGTAATTACGCTGCCACGCTTGCGTGTGAAATCACGACGCTCTCGCCTATCACCGCGATCGCCTCGATCAAATCTGTTTCGATCACGTCTAGGAAAACTCTTACTCTCACTCCTTGGCGCTCTTACCCGTGCCTCACGCACCTTAACTACAGTTGGTACGCCATCCTCTTCAATAGTTTCACCAGCTGTTACACCCTCACCCTTAGCCCGGCGGCGGCGACGGCGCTTATGGGTACCAGCCTCTGCTGTTTCACTCTCATCTAAAGTTGCTACTTGCTCACTATCTGCACCCTCTGCAATCTCTTTACCATTACGCCTGCGCCCTCTACCGCCGCGGCGGCGGCGCCTGCGAAACTCATCACTTTCACCCTCTGAGCTTTTAACCTCATCAGTTGATTCACTCTTCTCACTCTTAACAGCTTTAATCACCTTAGGAGTTTTAGTTGCAGGAGCTGCTTGAAATAATGGAACGGGAATTGCTGCTGACTTCTTACTTGTTTTCTTCTCTTCGCCCTCTACCGCTTTTTTGGCAGCGCGTTTACGTGGTGCTTTAGGCTCATCGGCCATATAAATCAAATCCTTCTCAAATCTTAATTACTGCAGTTTTGCAGTATCTCTTTCAATACTTTTTAATTAATTCCTATTAATTATGCTAAAAATATCGACGCTGTCGCGGCTGAGGCTCTGTATCCTCGCGCTGATTGCGTGAAGTAAGTATCGCAGATCCTGCCTGATGTGCCAACTTAGCCTAATTTAAGCGTGTTTAATGGCTACGAGAGTGGATGTTATGCAACAGTCCCACCCCAATTAAATTAGCAAACATAGATGAGCCACCATATGACAAAAATGGTAGCGGCACTCCAGTCATCGGCATAAGTCCCATTGCCATGCCAATGTTTTCAAATGTTTGAAAGGCAAACCAAGCAATTACGCCAATAGATACCAACCTGCCAAATAAATCTCTACTGCGGTTGCAAATATAAAAAGCTCTGATAAAAAATAGGGTAAAAAGCCCTAAAATAACTGAACAGCCAAGAAAACCAATCTCCTCTCCCGCTACCGTAAAAATAAAGTCAGTTTGCTGCTCAGGCACAAATCGCCCATTTGTTTGTGGTCCATTAAATAACCCCTTACCAAAAAATCCGCCTGAGCCAATCGTAATTCTAGATTGGCGAAGTTGATAACCAGTTGCTCGAGGATCTGAGGTTGGATCAACAAATGATTGTAATCTTGCAACCTGATAGTCATTTACTACACCACTTTGTACTGCAACAAAACCACCTGCTGCTGCAAGTAATAGCAGACCAACTACCCATCTAGGTTTTGCACCTGATGCGCCAATCATTGCCAAAATAGATGCAGAGATAATTAAGACGGTTCCTAAATCTGGTTGAAGAACAATTAATAAAACTGGAACCGCTGAAAGTGCTAGCACCTTAAGAATATCAAGATCTGATGGATCCTTATCGACTTGATCACGATCAGATAAAATCATTGCAATACCAACAATAATTGCAATCTTTGCTAACTCAGCAGGTTGTAATTGGAAGCCGCCTGGTAATGAGATCCAGGCCTTTGAACCATTAACCTCTGAGCCAAGGCCTGGAATTAATACAATTATTAAGCCAAGAACCGCTGCTGCCCAAACAATTGGTGTGTAAGCCCTAAGTAAGCGGTAATCAATCAACGTAGTTCCATAGGCAAGCAGTGCCCCGATTAAAATATTTAAGGTATGGCGCTTAAGGTAATACTCAGGATCTAATCCAGAGGACTTAAACCAATCACGAGTTCCGGCATAAACTAAAAGTGTGCCGATTATTAATAAGCCACCAACTGCAAAATTAAGTAAAAAATCATACTTAAAATCATTACCTCTGCTTGATCTGCGATAGTTTCTCGTTGTACTCACTTTAACTTCACCCCGCCAACTTTAATTCCAGTTAAATCAACCTCACTTGCTGCCCGCTTTAAATCTACCTTAGCGATAGTAGTGGGAACACCATTTGGAAATACCGCCTTTGTTGGATCAACTTTATTACCAACTACCCCAAATAAGGTTGCATAAATATCTCGAACTCCAACACCAGATGTTGATGCACCAAATCCACCCTGACTTACCATCATCACTACCGCATACTGCGGATTCTCAGTTGGTCCATATGAAGCAAACCAAGAGGTGTCATCTTTAGCACTACCATTTGGATTTTTACCAAATACCTGAGCTGTTCCAGTCTTTCCACTTACTGCAACTGGAAATCCAGAAAATGATCCGGTGGCGGTGCCACCGGTAACAACTGAACGAAGTGCGCGGTGCAGGAAATCCCAGGTACTTTGCTCAGCCTTAACTGTCTCAGCTAGGACCGGCTTAAACTCTTTTACTACCTTGCCATCTACATCAACAACTGCTCGAGCCACCTGCGGTTTATAGTAGGTGCCATTATTTGCAATTGCAGCGTAGATCTCAGCAAGTCTTAGTGGTGTAACTAATGTATCGCCCTGACCAATTGAAAAGTTAACCGCATCTCCAGCGCGCAGCTTGTTGCCATCAATACAGTTTTCTCGGGCAATCTCTATTAGATAAGGGGTTAAATCCTTTTTTTGTGCGCGTTGCTTGTAGTTACAGTAAAAATCTTTATTTTGTTCATACCAACTCTGCTTCCACTGGCGATTAGGCAATCTGCCAGAGAGCTCAGTTGGTAGATCAATTCCTGTAATTTTTCCAATTCCAAAGGCGTTAGCAGCGTTAAAAAAGTAATCCTTAGTATTTGTCTTTGGCTTTAGCCCACCATCTCTAACCCACTCATCATATGCAATCTGATACCAAAGTGAGTCACATGAGATAGCTATACCTTTCTCAAGTGATAACCTACCGGCAGCTTTACTATCAAAGTTATTAAAGACTCTACTTCCAACCAAAACAGATGCTGGGCAGTTATAAGTAGCATCTAGTGAATAACCAGCATTAGCCGCAGCTAGAACTGAAATTGATTTAAAGGTTGAAGCAGGTGCAAATAAACCTTGCAATGGTCTAGAAAGAGCTGGTACACCTTTTTCCTCACTAAATAAATCCTCAGCTTGTTTAACTGTTAAACCTTTTTGCCAGATTGCCGGGTCATATGTTGGATAAGAGGCCATAGCAAGTACCCGGCCAGTTTTAATCTCAAGTACAACAGCGGCGCCAGAATCTCCCTTATAGCCAGAGGCGCGAGCACGTTTGACTGCTCCCTCTAATGCCCTCTCTGCTCCAGCCTGCAATTTTGCATCAATATTTGTAATTAAGTTATTACCTGCAATTGCTTTAATATTTTTTGATTGTTTAGTTACAACCTCTTTACGATTAACTAGTACGGTGCGCACCCCAGGTATGCCACGTAAGTATTTGTTATATACACTCTCAATTCCAGTCTTACCAACTACCTCATTTCGATAAAAAACCTCCTCTTGATTTTTTAAATCCTCATCAGTTACTGAACCCACATAACCTAATACATGTGCCACATTCTCACCCTCAAGTGATGGGTAGCTTCTAATTGGTACAGATTGAACCTCAATACCTGGGTAAAGATCAGCATTCTCCATGATTTTAAGTGCTAGATCTTGAGATGCTCCTCCCACTAATGGAATCGGCTGATATCTAGTTCCGTTCCAGCAACCAGCACGATTATTTTTTGGTAACTCACCACATAATCTAGTGCGTTGATAAATATCGCTGTATTGAAGATTAAATAAATTCGCAGTTCGCACCAGTACTAGTAAGCCTTTATCTGGCTGTTTATCTAAGGTACTTCGATCAATTGAGACAACTAATCCTGGTAAATCAACCACCATAGGTAGGCCATTAATATCGGTTATTGCACCCCGCACAGCTGGTGTGACAATATCTCGACTTTGGATACTAATTGCAGCATCTTGATACTGATCACTGGCTAATATTTGTAGGTAAAAAAGTCGGCCAAAGAGTGCAAATAACAATGAAAAGACTAGGGATTGAAAAATAATTAAACTCAATCGAGAGCGTTGACTCATACTCTTTCCCGATTAGTAAGTAACATTTTTCTTATTCTGATAATTACTGGCAAAAAAATTGGAATTATTAAGAAGGTCCAAAATGTATTAGCTAAGATCAATAAAATATTTCGCAGAAAAGGACCATTTTCTTGACCAAGTAGTACTCCAATTAATAAAAATATGACCATTGAAATTGCTGAAGATGCGCAGACAAAGAGTACAAAGAGAAGGGGGCGATCGATAAAATCACCAAGGCTTTCGCGATTGACTGAGAATATGTAACCAATAAATGTCATAGCAAGTGCCCACTGCCCAAAAGGAGTAGTAGCTGAGGTAGATAGATCCATTACCAAGCCGCCTATAAAACCAAATACTAGTGAGCCTGCTCTATCTTCAAGTGATAACAAGACCATTAGAGCTGCGATATAAAGTGAGAAGCCATTAAAGGGAAAATGGATTCGGGCAATAACCGTCTCTTGAATGATAAATACAAAAAATAAAAATATGCTGGTATTTAATACCCTAAGTTGACTCATAATTACTTACTAGGGGTTGGAGTTGGTGTGGGAGTCACATATACGGTAACTGTTGGTTTTGGTTTTGGCACAAGTGAATCTCTGGGATCATCATTTGGGGGTGAAATTACAACCGCTACTACCCCAATGCTTCCTAAATTACTTATTCCAACCACATCTGCATTTTGTGTAATTGATGATGCATTGCTCTGCACAGTTGTCACTATGCCAACTGGAACTCCAGGAACAAATGGCCGGCCCCCTGAACTACCTCTGGCAACTAAAGCATCTCCGACTTTTATCTCACCGGTTGCATCTAATAATTGCAGTAAATAACTGTTTCCACCTTGGCCAGATATAACGCCAATACTTTGGGTGCCAGCAATTCGGACACCAATTTTAAATGTTGGATCACTCATTAATAAGACGATGGCGCTGTTGTTGGTAACTGATCTGACTACTCCAACTAATCCACTATCTGATATGACTGTCATATTTTTGCTAACACCATTTTTACTACCTACATCAATAGTAATTGTTTGCTTAAAGGTTGCAGCAGAGCCACGATTAATAACTCGGGCTGCAACTACCTTGTAGCCACCCCGACCTGCTAGATCTAATACATTTTTTAATTGATTTAACTGACCGATCATGTCCTGGTCAACAATATCTTTTGCCTTTAATTTATTTATCTCACTAGTTAAATCTGCAATTTTGCTATTTGATTGACCAAGGTTGCGCAGATCTGTGGTGAATCTTCCAAATGGGGAAAATATCTTAGAAAATAGATTTTCAACTGGTGATAAAGCAGTTGCCACACCACCTCGGATAGTGCTGGCAACATTTACACCCCGCAGATCTAAGGTGATTAAAAATAAGGATGAAACTAGTAGGAGAACTAGTAAGAGCCGCGAACGATTACCGCCGCCCTTTGCCACAAATAAACTCCCTTATAAGTTAATTAATTTAACGACGAGGCTCAGAGATTAAAACCTTCTCTAAGGCTTCAAACTCTTCAACACATTTTCCTGAACCTTCTACTACTGCTTGTAGTGGGCGCTCGGTAATATGAATTGGCATCCCAGTCTCATGACGTAATCTCTCATCTAAACCGCGCAGTAGTGCCCCTCCCCCAGTTAAAACAATTCCGCGATCCATAAGATCACTTGCAAGCTCAGGTGGTGTCTTATCTAATGTGCTTTTCACAGCATTAACAATCGCATTTACCGGCTCCTCAAGTGCTTTGCGAATATCAGCTGAGGTAACCAAAATAGTTTTTGGCAATCCAGTTGCTAAATCCCTACCGCGAATCTCAGCATCTGGCTCTCCTGGAAGTGGAAAGGCTGAACCAATTGCCATCTTTATCTCTTCAGCGGTGCGCTCACCTAATAACAATGAAAACTCACGTTTGACCCAACTAATAATTGCTTGATCAAGTTCATCTCCGCCTACTCGAATTGAAAGTGCGGTAACTATGCCACCGAGTGAGATGACTGCAACCTCAGTGGTTCCACCACCAATATCAACAACCATATTTCCAGTTGGCTCATGAATTGGCAGATCTGCCCCAATTGCAGCGGCCATTGGCTCTTCAATAATGTAAACCTTACGAGCACCTGCGGCATATCCAGCATCTTTTACCGCACGTTGTTCCACACCAGTAATTCCAGATGGCACACAAACCACAATTCTTGGCTTTGCTAGGTAGCGCCTTTTGTGAACTTTTTGAATAAAGTATTTAAGCATTCGCTCAGTTGTATCAAAATCTGCAATCACACCATCTTTAAGTGGACGAATTGCCACAATGTTTCCAGGAGTTCTACCAATCATTCGCTTTGCCTCAATTCCAACTGCAAGAATTGCGCCAGTATCTTGATTGACTGCAACTACTGATGGTTCATCTAAGACAATTCCGCGACCGCGCACATAAACTAAAGTGTTAGCTGTTCCTAAATCAACCGCCATATCACGGCCAACCCAAGACATACGATTTGATCCCTTAGCCATTGCGCTCCCCCTCTTAGTTCTTTTGATTAATCAAAACTTAATTACCAAAAAAAATCTTTATCTCACGGTTTGCTGACTCAACAGAGTCTGAACCATGGACAATATTCTGGACAACTTTACCGCCTTGCTCACCTGCTAAATCACCACGAATTGTGCCAGCCTCTGCATTTGCTGGGTCGGTTGCCCCCGCCATCTTGCGAAATCCCTCAATTACCCGATCACCTTGGGCAACTATTGCCACAATCGGGCCTGATGCCATGAACTCGATTAGTGGTTCATAAAATACTTTGCCCTCATGCTCAGCGTAGTGCTGAGTTAGTAGGGAGGCATCTGCAGTTAACATCTTTAAGTTAGTAACTTTGTAACCATTTTTTTCAATACGATTAATTACCTCACCAACCAAACCACGCTTAACCCCATCTGGTTTAATTAAAATCAAAGTTTGCTCAGTACTCACTTTCATATTCTACGCACTTTTGCCGCTGACTGAAAACTATAAGTTGCTAGCCCCCTTCTTATCCCGCTCAGCAATCAACTTTGCTTTAATCGCCTCACCTCTGCGGCCAAGTAAGATCGCTGCGATCCAAAGGGCGGTAAATAAAGCGCCCATAAAATACATTTGAGTAACCACACTGCCATAGCCAATTAGGCAAAGCTGCAAAATACTTCCCAGCAAATACCCACCTTTGCGTTTTAAAACTCCAGCATTGAGTATGAAGGCGATCGCTAGGAATCCACCGAGCCAAAGAGCGGTGGCAGTGGCATCATCTTTAGCAATTAATAAAGCAAAGCCCATAAGTAATGACTCCATTATTAATACTGCGCTAGCCATTACTCTCATTTTTTCACTCCTAACCTTTTAATAATCTCCCTTGCCGCCCCAGCTGTTACTACTGAGCCGGTAATTAAAACCGCACTTACCGCCTCACTTACCTGATTGGTAAGTGTTACTTTTTCAAGTGCGTAGGTGATTGCACCAGTTAAATCACCAAATACCTCAATTTGTTCAGGCTTGAAGTAATCTGTGGCAATCTTAGCTAACTGGGTAGATTTCATCGCACGCGCTGATTGACTCTGGCTAACAATTAGGTAATCAACACAGGTGGCTAATTCAGCTAACACCCCCGCTGCATCTTTTTCTGCCAATACCGCAACTACGCCAACTACCATCTCAAAATCAAACTCGGAATTAATTGTCCTAGCAATCGCTTTTGCCCCATGCGGATTATGCGCAGCATCAATAATTACCGTTGGATCTCGATAAACAATCTCACATCTACCAGGAGAGGTGACCTTACTAAATGCATCCTTTACCAACTCATCATCTAATTTAACCCCAGCAAATGCCTCAACCGATGCCAGCGCCAGCGCAGCATTACCAGCTTGATGATCACCATAAAGTGGCAAGTAAATATCATCAACATCACCATATAAAGCTTGTAGTGAGATCAATTGGCCACCAACTGCTAACTCTCTTTTCTTAACTGCAAACTCAATACCTTCTCGAAATGGAATTGCTGAAACCTTTGCCACCTGCGCCATTAAAACTTTAGCAACCTCACTACTTTGCGCAGCCAAAACCACATTTGATTCTGGTTTAAAGATGCCAGCTTTTGTTTGAGCAATCTCAGTTAATGTATTTCCTAAGTACTCCATATGATCAAAGCCAATTGGTGTCATTACCGAAACCTGTGATGAAACTACATTGGTAGCATCCCACTGACCACCTAAACCAGCCTCAATTACCGCGATATCTACTGGATACTCAGCAAAGGCGACAAATGCCATTGCAGTAAGTGCTTCAAAGTAGGAGATGGGATTGAGTTGGCCAGAGTCAATTAAATCTAAGTAAAGAGCGATGTCGTTATAGGTAGCGATCATTAAATCTGGCGAAATTGGCGCACCTTTAATACTTATTCGCTCGGTAAAAGATTGCAGATGTGGTGAGGTGTAGCGACCAACCCGATAACCAAGGGCTGCTAATAATTGATCGATCATTCGAGCGGTTGTGGTTTTGCCATTAGTTCCGGCGATATGAATTGTTGGATAGGAAAGATGTGGTGAGCCGAGTGCGTCGGTTAAGGCAGCAATTCGATCCAGAGTTGGCTCAATTATATTTTCTGGCCACCTCTTATTAAGCAGCTGCTCAATTACCTCTAACTGATCTTGGTTATCTGTGTTACTCATTACTTTGGAAGTTTTTCAAGCAAAGCGGTTAAGAGATCAATATCAGCGGTAGTTTGCGCAAGTCTAGTTTTAATCTCAGTAACTACTTCAGCAGGTGCCTTTGCCATAAATCCTTGGTTATCTAATTTAACCTTTGCAGTATCACGATCTTTTTGGGCGATCTGTAGATCCTTACTTAACCTAGCCCGCTCAGCTACTAGATCAATCGCCCCAGTTAGATCAAACTCAATTACTACTTCACCAACTTGAGTCTTAGCGGTGAAATTACCATCAGTTAAATCACATTTAACAATACTGCGAAGTGCCCCCTCATAATCAGCTAAGCCAACATTTTCTAAGCCGGTGAACTTGGCGGCGATCTTGGCTGTACTTTTTATCCCTTGATCATTTCTAAACCGGCGAATCTCAGTAACAATCTCCTGCATCTTTGTAACTTGCTCAATAGATTTCACATCCTGTGATGATGGATCTGATTTTGGCCAATCTGCAACCATTAAGGATTGCCCATCGGTAAGTGAGCACCAGAGCTCCTCAGTTATAAATGGCATCACTGGATGCATCAATCTAAGTAATTTATCTAATACCTCACCAAGTACTCGCTGGCTCTTCGCTGCATTAGCACCACCTGCAGTAAATGTTGATTTAGATAGCTCTAAATACCAATCACATAAATCATCCCAGGTGAAGTGATAAATTAACTCACATGCCTTAGCAAACTCAAACTTTTCAAATAAATCATCGGCCTCAGTGATTGTTTGATCTAATCTAGTTAAGATCCAAGAATCTATTGCATTTAATTCAGAGCGTTTTGGCATAGCACCTGAAACGCTTGCGCCATTTATCATGGCAAATCTGGTGGCATTCCATAGCTTTGTAGCAAAGTTTCTAGAGCCGCCCACCCAATCCTCAGCCAATGCTTGATCAGTTCCCGGGTTAGCACCTCTTGCTAAAGTAAATCGAAGCGCGTCAGAGCCGTACTTATCCATAAACTCAATTGGATCAACGGTATTACCCCGGCTCTTACTCATTTTTTTACCAAATTGATCCCGAACTAAACCATGTAGTGCAATCACATCAAATGGTTGCTTGCCATCCATAGCAAATAATCCCATCATCATCATTCTGGCTACCCAGAAAAATAGGATGTCATAACCAGTAACTAATACTGAGGTTGGATAAAACTTCTTTAGATCATCACTTTGTTCTGGCCAACCTAAGGTTGAAAATGGCCAAAGCGCAGATGAGAACCAGGTATCTAATACATCTGGATCTTGGGTATAACCAGCAGGTGGTTTTTCATCTGGCCCACAAACAACAACCTCATCATTTGGTCCATAGAAAACTGGAATCCGATGTCCCCACCAAAGTTGGCGAGAGATACACCAATCATGCATGTTATCTACCCACTCAAAGTATCTTGGCGCCATCTCTTGTGGCTCAATCTTTACCCGACCATCTCTAACTGCATCGGCTGCAGCTTTAGCAAGTGGTGCCACCTTTACAAACCATTGTTTTGAAAGTCGTGGTTCAACTGTGGTCTCACATCTTTGGCAATGACCAACTGCATGAAGATAAGGTTTCTTCTCTGCTACAACTCTTCCTTGTTTCTTAAGCTCATCTACTACCGCTTTTCGGGCATCAAAGCGATCCATACCATCAAATTTTGTACCAGTACCTGCCATCACTCCGTGCTCATTCATAATTACAACAATCTCAACACCATGACGCATAGCCATCTGGAAGTCATTTGGATCATGGGCTGCAGTAACTTTTACTGCGCCAGTTCCAAAATCTGGATCAACTAACTCATCGGCAATAATTGGAATCATGCGATCTACTAATGGCAGCATAACTTTTTTACCAACTAAATGCTTATAACGATCATCATTTGGGTTAACTGCAACTGCGCCATCACCTAACATCGTCTCAGCTCTGGTGGTTGCAATAGTGATATTTAAATCATCATCACCATATTTAATAGAGACAAACTCACCAACATCTTCTTTGTGCTCCACCTCAATATCTGAGAGGGCGGTCAAACACCTTGGGCACCAATTGATAATTCGCTCGGCCCGATAAATTAACTCTTTATCATAAAGTTTTTTAAAGATTGTTAAAACAGCCTTACTTAAATTTGCATCCATTGTGAAGGCCTGCCGATCCCAATCAACGCTATCTCCCAAGCGCTTCATCTGATCTAAGATCACACCTCCTGATTCAGCCTTCCACTGCCAAACTTTTTCAATAAAAGCATCTCGTCCTAAATCATGACGAGATTTACCCTCACTTGCTAATTGTTTCTCGACAACATTTTGAGTTGCAATACCGGCGTGATCCATACCAGGTAGCCAGAGTGCTTCAAAACCTTTCATCCGCTTCATTCTTATTAATAAATCTTGAATTGTGTGATCTAGTGCGTGGCCAATATGAAGTGAGCCAGTCACATTTGGTGGTGGAATAACTATTGTGAATGGCGCTTTCTTTGATTTTGCATCCGCTTTAAAGTAGCCAGCATCCTGCCACTTCTTATATAGCGGTGCCTCAATTTCGGCAGGGGTGAAGGTGGCGGCTAACTCTTTCTTATTTTTACCACTCATAAGGGTTGATCTTAGGCGCTTTTTTCCTCAGAACTTTTCTCACCCTTTGCCGCCCGCTTTGCTGAGCCAATACTGCGAGGAACATAAGTTGGCGCTTCCTCTTTTTTAACAACCGCTGGCGTAATGATTACCTTCTCAACATCTTTACGGCTTGGTACTTCATACATCACAGATAAAAGCGTCTCCTCCATAATTGCGCGAAGTCCTCTAGCACCAGTTCCACGCTTTATCGCAAGATCAGCCACCACCTCAAGTGCTTCATTACTGAACTCAAGTTCGACCTCATCTAAATCAAATAATTTTTGATACTGCTTAACTAAGGCGTTCTTTGGCTCAGTTAATATCTGCATCAACGCTTTTTGATCCAAACTTTCAACACTAGTCATAATTGGTAGCCGCCCAATGAACTCAGGGATCATGCCAAACTTAAGTAGATCCTCCGGCATCGCATCGCCAAAGATATCGGTCTTAACAATGTCATCACTAGTTTGTAGCTTTGCATTAAAGCCAACACCAGCTTTACCTTTACGGCTTTCAATAATCTTCTCAAGACCTGCAAAGGCGCCACCAACAATAAATAAAATATTAGTAGTATCAATTTGTAAAAACTCCTGGTGGGGATGTTTGCGCCCACCTTGTGGTGGCACAGATGCGGTAGTTCCCTCTAATATTTTAAGAAGTGCTTGCTGCACGCCCTCACCAGATACATCTCTGGTAATTGATGGGTTCTCAGATTTTCTAGCCACCTTATCAATCTCATCAATATAGATAATTCCAGTCTCTGCCTTCTTCACATCAAAATCTGCTGCTTGAATAAGTTTAAGCAGAATATTTTCAACATCCTCACCGACATAACCAGCCTCAGTTAAGGCGGTGGCATCTGCAATCGCAAATGGCACATTAAGCATTCTGGCTAAGGTTTGAGCAAGTAAGGTCTTTCCGCAACCAGTTGGACCTAAGATTAAAATATTACTCTTTGATAGCTCAACTGAATCCTCGCGCCGGCTATCTCCTGATTGCACCCGCTTGTAGTGGTTATAAACTGCAACCGATAATGATTTCTTAGCTTGATCCTGGCCAATTACATACTGATCTAAAAATTCAAATATTTCCGCTGGCTTTGGAAGTTCTGCAAGCCCTAATGAGCTAGTCTCATTTAATTCATCAATAATGATTTCATTACAAAGCTCAATACATTCATCACAGATATAAACACCAGGACCGGCAATTAACTTCTTAACCTGCTTTTGAGTTTTGCCACAGAAGGAACACTTAAGTAGATCGCTACTCTCACCAATACGTGCGCTCACTGTATTTACTCCTGTTCGTCAGGGATTAAGAGTAGAGCGCAGGTAATAAGTTAGGTAGGAAAAATAGCCTTTAATCTGTTCGCTTATAGGCGAAATTATTAACTCTTCGCCTTTGCTTTACGGGTTGCAAGTACTTGATCAATCAGACCGTACTCAACCGCCTCAGCTGAGGTTAATATCTTGTCCCGCTCAATATCTTTTGCAATATCTGCTTGGCTCTTCTTAGAGTGCTTTGCCAACATCTCTTCAAGTAATGTGCGCATTCGCAAAATTTCTTTTGCTTGAATCTCAATATCAGATCCCTGTCCGCCACCTTCAGAATATGGTTGGTGAATTAAAATTCGAGCATGCTCTAACGCATATCGCTTACCAGGAGCACCACCTGCAAGAAGGACGGCAGCAGCGGATGCGGCTTGTCCTAAACAAATTGTCATTACATCTGGTCGAACAAATTGCATCGTGTCATAAATTGCAGTTAGCGCCGTAAATGATCCCCCAGGTGAGTTGATATAAATCATGATGTCACGATCTGGATCCATTGACTCTAAGGTAAGTAGTTGCGCCATAACATCATTTGCAACAGTGTCATCAATTGCCTGGCCTAAGAAGATAATCCGCTCTTCAAATAACTTTGTATAAGGATCAAGTCGCTTATAGCCGTAGCTGGTGCGCTCCTCAATTGTTGGCAAAATATAACGAGAGGTAATCTCATTTATCTTATTGATATCTGACTTCATCGTGAGGTACCACCACTTCCTGATACTTGCCCTGCTGATTTAACAACATGATCAACAAAGCCATACTTCTTAGCATCTTCGGCATTAAACCAACGATCACGGTCTGAATCCTCAGTAATTGTCTCTGCCTTTTGTCCGGTGTGGAATGCAATTAAATCTGCCATGTTTTTCTTAGTAAAACTCATCTGCTCCGCTTGAATTTTTATATCAGATGCGGTTCCACCAATACCACCTGATGGTTGGTGCATCATGATTCGAGCATGTGGAAGTGCATATCGCTTACCAGCAGTTCCAGAACAAAGTAAAAATTGACCCATAGATGCAGCAAGTCCCATCGCAACAGTTGCCACATCATTTTTTATATATTGCATCGTGTCATAAATTGCCATACCAGCTGAGATTGAACCACCTGGTGAGTTGATATAAAGGTAGATATCTTTCTCTGGATCCTCAGCTGCAAGTAATAACATCTGCGCACAAATTGCATTTGCCATTGAATCTTCAACTACTGAACCTAGGAAGATAATTCGCTCTTTTAGTAAGCGTTGATAAACCTGATCATCTAATCCACCTGCGCCACTACTTGCAGCGCGTGGGGTATTACTTAGCTCCACTGATATCTCCTCATTTGATTTGTTATAAATACTGTCATGACCTTAACAATCTTTTGCCAAAAATGCTTCCCGGTTTAAGCGTGCGCGCTGTTCGCCGTAAGCGATTATTTCTCCTCAACTGCAGCTGGGTTTTGTGGCCGCAGCGCCTCAAGATCTACCTTTTTCCCAGATTTATCAACAACCTTTACCCGACCAAGAACTTGCGCCAATGCTTTTGCCCGCGCTACCTCAGCGACCATTGTTGTTACCTGACCTGCCTCAGATACCTCTTTAATAAATTGATCAGGGCTCATGCCATACCGAGCTGCTGCCCTAACTAAATACTCAGTTAACTCAGATTCATTAACAGCCACAGACTCTGCCTTAACAATTGAATCTAGTAAGAACTCCCGGGAGATAGTTGCCTTTACCTCCTCATTAACCTCAGCGCGATGTTTATCATCTTCTAATCTGCCCTCTTTTTCTAAATGCTCATTAACCTCTGCCTCAATAATTTCAGCAGGTAATGGAATCTCAACCATGGCAGTTAACTTCTCAACAAGTAGATCTCTTGCTTGCGCGCCCTGCTCCATCTCTTTAAGCCGGGTTAAGCGGGTAGATAAATCTGCTTTTAACTCAGCTAAGGTTTCAAACTCAGATGCTAATTTTGCAAAGGCATCATCAATAGGTGGCAGCTCACGTTCTTTAACCGCCTTAACACTGACCTTAACCGTTCCCTGCTCACCCTCTGCCATTCCAACTAATGCAGTATCAAAACTTTTACTACCTCCAGCTGCCAATCCAATAAGTGCCTCATCTAAGCCATCAATCATTGAAGCGGAGCCAACCTCATAAGAGAGATCATTAGCACTTCCACCTTCAAGTGCTGCGCCATCTTTTGTGGCAACTAAATCAATTGTGACAAAATCACCTGTGGCTACACTTTTCTCAACTGTGGTTAATGTGCCAAAGCGAGTGCGCAAGCTTTGAATCTGCTCATCAATATCAGCATCTGCCACCTTCACATCATCTACCTTAATTTCAATCTCTGAAAAGTTAGGAAGTGTTAACTCTGGCCGCACATCCACCTCAACAGTAAAGGCGAGCTTCTCTTTATCCTTTAGCTCAGTAATATCAACATTTGGCCGGCCAATTACTAACACATCATTTTCTTTAGCAGCTTGAGAGTAGAAGGTTGGAAGAGCTGCATTGATTGCCTCATCTAATACTGCGCCCCGGCCAACACGTTGATCAATCATCGCACTGGGCACTTTTCCCTTGCGAAAGCCTGGAATATTTATCCGCTCACTTAAAGTTTTATATGCCCCATCAATATGTGGGGAGAGCTCATCAAAGGAAACCTCAATTGAAAGCTTGACCCGAGTTGGTGAGAGTTTTTCAATAACGCTCTTCAATTAAATATCCCCTTAAGTTTTATTACCTTACGAAAGTAATCTGGTCGGGGCGGAGGGATTCGAACCCACGGTCTCCTGCTCCCAAAGCAGGCGCGCTAGCCACTACGCTACGCCCCGAAGGATGAAAGTCTAAGGGGTGATTTTCCCTTCTCCTAACCGAAGTAATAAGGTATGACCTGCTACCGCAATTCAAGTTAAACTTGGCATCGCAAGTAGCAGATCAGCAACAAATTTGCGGGTGTAGCTCAATGGTAGAGTTCTAGCCTTCCAAGCTAGCTGTGCGGTTTCGATTACCGTCACCCGCTCCAAATTTAGTTAATTGAGCCAACC
>Ga0209444_10000133_pt1 | contig 39601 bp, 19 predicted proteins | sample LauGreFaBDMM15DN_2_FD_188215 | JGI IMG/M metagenome (GOLD analysis project Ga0209444, IMG submission 188215) | Freshwater lake microbial communities from Lake Michigan, USA - Fa13.BD.MM15.DN (SPAdes) (version 2) | ecosystem: Environmental > Aquatic > Freshwater > Lake | place: Lake Michigan... | reverse complement strand
TGGATTAGCAATCGTAGCGGAACTTAATCCATTGGTTGGTGTCCAAGCGTAGGTATTTCCACTCACCGCTGTGGTACCAATCGTTGCTCCTGTAGAATTTGATACACATGTTTTCGTGAAATCTAAACCGGCGTTTGCAACTGGTGCAGTATTATTTACTGTGACCGTTACTTGGTCAGAACCTAGACATCCATCCGCATTGATTACCGTCAGTGAATACGTTGTTGTAACGCTTGGATTCGCAATTGGATTCGCAATTATTGTTGAATTTAATCCAGTTGCTGGGCTCCATAAGTAGGTGTATGATGGATTTGGTATAGCACCAATTTGCGCGCCACTAGAATTTTGCACACAGGTTATAGTTACATCTGGGCCCGCGTTAGCCACGGGATTTCCGAATACGACTACTTGTTGCGGTGCGCTCGTAGCTGAACATCCCGCAGGCGTGGTCACTGTAACACTTGTAGTTTGAGAACTCGAAACAGTGATACAACTTGTTGTCGCCAAACTTCCGCTCCACGAATAAGTGTACCCCGTTCCGGTTGGTGCACAAAGTTGCACGCTACTTCCTGGACAAAATGAAGTTGAGCCGTTCGTTGTTACTGTGGTACTTGGCAGAGAAGTAAGGTTTAGCACCAAGTCATCTTGGCTTGTACATCCAGCAGCTGAAGTACCTGTTACGGTGTAAGTCCCCGAACTTGTTGGAATAAATGCAAGACCATTCTGCACACCACCAGACCATGAATAGGTTGTAGCTCCCGTTGCATTCAAGGTAGCGCTTGTTCCCGCGCAGATGGTCTGATCCAAACCAGCATTCACACTAGGCAAGGGATTCACCGTCACCACAAAATCCGAAGAACAGGTTCCATTTCCATTGGTCACTGCACATGTATAGGTAGTTGTGCTCGTTGGCGAAACGGTGATGCTTGGCGTTGTCGCACCCCCTGGTGTCCAACTGTAGGTGGTTTGTCCTTGGGTATAAAGTTGTTGGATTTCGGTGGTTGTTAAGGCGCGGTTCCATGACATAAAGTCGTCTAAAATCCCTAAATAGTATTCCCCATTTGTGCCATATTGTTTACCAAATAAGATAGGGTCTAAAGTATTGTTTATGGAAATATCATTTGGCAACGTAGCAACTAAAGATCCATTTAAATAAATTTTTACATTACTCTGGTATGTACGAATAATGGAGAAATTCTGCCATTGATTTGCAGCTACATTCACTCCCGTATTTTGCCAAGAATCCCCGCATCTCATGATACCATTGTTTATTCCCACATAAAAAGCACCAGGCCAAAAGTTTTGACTGAAAAACTCTTGAAGACCGGAAACATTTGTTGGTTTTACCCAAAATGATATTGAAAATGATGCACTTGTGGGGATTCCCTGAGATACACAGCTGATTGTTGAACTCACACCATTAAAACTATACGCACTATTTGCATTCCCAAAACGATCTGTTGTCAATGTCGCACCATTTACGGTTCCATTGTTATTATTCCCACTCACATCATTTGCATTCCCGCAAAAAGGCCAATATCCTACTAAACCGGTAGCCAATGAGCCTGTTAAATTTGCACATGTATTTGGCGTAGCAGTAGAACCAGCTGAAGCCGTTAAGGTTGTGCTGTTTCCTGCGCAGACCGAAGCGCTTGTTGCAGTGATGCTAGGCGTAGGAAGGACATTTACCGTGTATGTACTTGTCGTTGAAGCACTGTTTGCTGTCACCGTACAAGAGTAAGTTGTATTCGTCGTTGGTGAAACTGTGATGCTTTGTGTAGTTGCACCACCTGGAGACCAAGAGTAAGCTGGCACTGAGTTATTCAAATTATATAGTTGTTGAACCTCGGCCGCTGTTAATGCACGGTTATAGATGGCAATGTCGTCAAGTTTACCATTCCAAGTTGTATTGTTTGGATCATTTAAAGATGCTCCCAATCCATTAGGATTTGCATAAGCTCCAATAAAGAAGTCCTTTGCGTTTACAAAAGTGTTATTGATGAAAGTAGAATTGCTTAAGCTCAATAACCCATCAATATAAAATTGTGTTCCTGTAGGACTTGTAATTGCAACCCAATTGTGCCAGGAACCATTAGGGATATTACTGCCATAACTATGCGTTACACTATAAACATTACAGTGCGTATTTACCTCATATGCATCTGCACCATTAGGTGAGCCTGAATTATCAAGATGCATGTTCCAAGATTGCCCACAACTCTGTCCACCATAACCAAGAACAGATCTGCCAGAAGTTCCAACACCAATATTGGTTGAATAAAACCAAAGTGAAATTGTTCTTGTTGTAGTTGGAAGGTTATTAGCCAGATAGGAAATATGGTCATCACCCCCATCAAAACTATACGCACTATTCGCATTCCCAAAACGGTCTGTTGTCAAAGTAGCACCATTTACCGTTCCATTGTTATTATTCCCGCTTGCATCATTTGCATTTCCACAAAAAGGCCAGTAACCCACTAAGCCTGTTTGTAAATTGCTTGGTAACGCACTCGATTGACAAGCACTTGCGCCACTTGTTGTACTCGCTGTTAAGGTCACCGGAAAACCAGCACATACAGGCGTACTTGGCGATGCCGCAATGGAAAGTGTTGGACCAATTGGCGTGGTATTGTAAATGCCTGTGATTTCTGCTGGTGTTAATGCACGGTTCCAGATGCCGATGTCGTCGATTTGGCCTTGAAAATGATTGTATTCGCTTTGTTGACAATTCGTGCATGCTGTACCGTAAAACTTTCCTATGCGGATTGGAGTTGCATTCGAAAAGTTTGTATTGTTGACTGGTGATCCTGGTGAAGAATAACAGGTTTGAGTAAGCAACACTCCATTCCGAAAGATTTTCTGATTAATGACATTATTACCATTTATTGGATCGTTTACAATCGAATAAAAATCCCAATTATTATTGTGTATAACTGTTTTTGCTAAAGCTGCGCCGTAAGTATCAAATGTTATACTTTGATTGCAAGAATTAACCCATGCACTTCCATTTACTGTAATATTCAAACTTTGACCTCCCAATAAAACATTATTTGCTCCATAACTAAAAATATAACCCACACCACCCGATGGGGTATTTACAACAGTCATGCTTGTCTTAATCCAAAAAGAAACCGTAACTCCTGTGTTTCCATATGGTCCTGCATTTAACATCTGTATGTAGTCATCTATTCCATCAAAATTATAGGAACTATTGGGGCTTCCAAAACGATCATTCGCAAGTGCTACTCCGTTCATTGGCGTCCCATTATTTCCATTCCCACTCACATCATTCGCATTCCCGCTAAAAGGCCAATAGCCCACTAGTCCGTTCGTGGGTACATAATTCGGGACCTGCGCAAATAGTATATTTGCTTGAAGTGCTAGAATGCAGATTGTTAAAATTGGAAGTAGTCCTTTTTTCATATGTACTTTTTTTTCTCTATTTTATATTTAATAATTAAACTAAATGTTCTTATTCTATCGAATCAAATTTACATGTCCTCTAAATTCCATGATCTCTTGCGTTTGAAGTGTCTCCAATTTAAGTTTCCAAGTATATGTTCCAATCGGACAATCTATGGCATTTTGTCCATAAGTTCCGTCCCAACCATATTTAGGATCATGGCTTTCAAAGACAAGTTCTCCCCAGCGATTATATACATAGAACTCTAAATAATTCCTTTTCATCCCTTGAGAAAGCACTGGATAAAAAGTTTGGTTCTTTTCATCATCATTTGGCGTGAAAGAATTTGGAACGTAAAAGATGAGTTCCTCGTACACATGTATAGAAACTGAAGCTGTGTCGAAACATCCAACTTCATTATACGCCGTCATTAAAACATAATAATCGGCCCCTTCCATTGGGTATGTATACGTTGGGTTATCGTCATAGCTAATGTTGCCATCCCCCATTTGCCACATGTATGAGATGGCATTTTGTGAGGAATTAGAGAATTGAACAGTTGGCTCAAGTGCATTCACACTCATGGGAGAAGCGCCAATGAACGCAATTGGATTTTCATATACACAAACATAATCATCATATGTTTCTTGCTCGACACAGCCCTCCGGACTTGTCACTGTCAAGGTTACGTCATAACAACCTGCTTGACCGTAATAGTTGGTCACATTCCCTACTTGTGCGAGGGTTTGCCCGTCTCCGAAATCCCAAACCATATCACTGTTTGCTTGATAGTTGGCAAAGAAGGTTGCGTTAAGATCTCCACATCCGATGGTATCCATGGTATAGAAGCTAGCATCTGGCGATTTGTTAATGATAACATTTACAGAATCTGCTGCGGTACAATTATTCAATGGATTCGTGGCAATAAGCATCACTTCATATAGCCCTGAGTTCGCATAAATATGCGTTGGAGAATACACCACAGAGAAACCTCCGTCACCAAATGTCCAGTCATAGTCAAATAGCGGAGAAGATAAATTAGTGAATTGAACTTGATTATCCGTACATAGTATCGCAGTAGTAACTATGAAGTCCACATCCGGTTGATCGTGCACGATAACCAAAACTGAATCTAGAGGTGCTGGACAACCATTTGCAATCGCCTGGATTTGGTATACCAATGTATCATCCTGTCCAGAATTATTCACTAAGAAATCGTTGATGTAATTTCCGGAAATATTTGCCGTTGTCTCACCTTGAATATCCATATTGAAAACACCATTCCAAATAACATTTGATGGAATATTCGTCACCAAATTTATTTGTGTGTATTGTCCGGAACAAATGGTCGTATCGCCATTTTGCAAGATTGGAAGTGGAAGCACATTAACGGTAATAGGAAGGTCAAAAGCCTGACAATTTGAATTATTTGCAACAACATCAACCGAATAAAATACTTGCTGTGACTGTGCAGAATTATTAATGAGTAAATCATTAAGAATACTTGTGTTTTGACTTGTGATAGATTCACCTTGAACAACCCCGTTATTCGTTGCCGACCATGTGAACGTTGCATTCACCGTCGCGGCAAGATTGATGTCAAGTTGATCTCCGCTACACAAATTAATGTTCGTGGCATTTGTTAATTGAATCGCTGGAAAGACTTGCATAGTAATTACTTCTGGTATACCAAAACATCCATATGGAGATGAGATCATGTCTATAGAATAATTCACATATTGGTTAAATGGCGTATTGTTAATTAAAACGTCGCTAATATAGAATCCAGTCGTAGGCGTTGTGGTTTCACCTAACACATTCGGATTATCTATACCATGCCATGTAATCGCTGCAGGTAAATTAGTTTGAAGATAAATTCCCGTTTGTTCACCACTACAAATGGAGTCGAACAAGGAAGTAAGTTGGGTGTCAATTACTATGTCTGGGATCACTTCAATCGTGAAATCTTGATCCACACCTACGCAATTTCCTGCAATGGAAGTTGGAGTGATTGTGTAATACACGTACTGAATAGTTGAACTTGTATTTTGAAGTGCATTGTAAATGAAATTCGAATTTACCGGACTAACAGATTCACCGTTAACGTTCGGATTACTTTGAGCGGACCAAGAATATGTCGAAGGCACACTCGCATCTATGTTTACAGTAACAACGCCATTATTACAAATCGTCGAATCATTCACATTATTAATCATTGGTTCCGGTTGCACCACAATTTGTCCAATGGGGCCAACTGTCGTACAGCCATTTAATGGTGTTGAAACCGTTCCTTGGAAAGAAATCTGCTGTGGAATTGTACTCGTGCTAGACAAAAACATACCCGGAATTTGGTTCGTCCCTGTCAAGCTTGGAATTCCAGAGATCGTTAACGGAGGGTTGATTATTGCCCAATTAATCGTCACCCCTGTTGTAAGTGAGCTCATGATAACTGGTTGAGAAGTATTAGCAGAACAGATGATCTGACTTGGGATGTTATACGATATACTTGGAATTGGTTCAACGGTAATCGTTAATTGATCTGGTGTTCCGGCACAAACGAATCCGTTGTTAATGTATTGAGGAGTCACTGTAATTGTAGAAACAACGGTCTGTGGGCCTGGATTTAATACGGTAAATGCTGGAATGTTTCCATTACCACTAAGCGGAAGGCCAATACTAGAGTTGGTATTCACCCATGCATAATTTGTTGCTGTACCATTCAATGTCCAATTTAATGGGTCTGTCGATTCACCTGAGCAATACACACTATCTGGTAAGGAAATAACAACAGGGATGGGATTCACGATAATACTTAATGGCAATGCTTGAGCGGCACAACCTGTTACGGTAGAAGTAGCACTTAATGTATAAATCACTTCTTGCCAAGCATTGGCGTTATTCAATAGCACATCATTGAGAATAGGGCTAGTTTGTGTTGTGGTCGACTCACCTGTTACGATCGCATTTTGTGTTGCATACCAGCTAAATGTTGCATTTTCGGTAGCTGTTAAGGTTAAATTTAACGGCGCGCCACTACAAATTTGTGTTGGTGATACATTTGTTATTGCGAGTTGTGGGTGTACTTCTACGTTCACTACTTGAGGAATTCCAAAACAGCCATAAGGATTTGAGGAAACTTGTACATTGTATGAAACAACTTGGTCATAAGAACTTGTATTACTTAAAATATCATTAATGTAGAATCCTGTTTGTTGAACACTTGTTTCACCTTGTACATTGGTGTTGTTATTGGCAACAAACGTGAATGTGCCAGGGAAATTGGATTGAAGTGTAATATCTGTTGGTTCACCGCTACAAATTTCAAAATTAAGTGGACTAGTAATTTGAATATTAGGCACAACATCAACGACAAAATCTTCAGGAGTACCAATACACCCTAATGGAAAAGATGTTGGGGTTACCGTATAGGTTATATTTTGCAGTACTGCTGAATTGTTTAACAGTGTATTGTAAATTAAATTTGAATTCACGACTCCGATAGACTGACCACTTAAATTCGGATTGCTACTCGCTGACCAGCTGTATGTGGAAGGAATACTCGCATTCAAGGTGTAATTTACGTTGTCATTACTACAAATAGTGAGGTCATTTAAAGGTTGCAAAATAGGCGCTGGATCTACGGTTATGGTTCCAATTGGACCAAGTCCCACACAGGCTGCTAAGTTCGTAGTTGCAATTCCTTGGAAATTGAATTGCGCACTACTATTACTATAATTCGCAAGTGTCAAGCTCGGAATATTTCCTGTTCCAGTCATAGAACCAATTCCTGAAATTGAACCCGACGGATTCAAAATGTTCCAACTGAATGTTACCCCTGACGACGGAGAGCTTAAATTAATAGCATTCGTGCTTGATCCCGTACATATCGCTTGCCCTATTTGACTGTATTGTAAACTTGGAATTGGATCAACCGAAATTGTGAAGTTTTGCGAAGGGCCAAAACAAGTAGCTCCCGCATTGATGTACTGAGGCGTCACTTGAATTTGAGCAGTTGAAGTAGCATTTCCGTTATTTTGAGTTACAAAGGCTGGAATAGATCCATTTCCAAAGGAAGGTAAGCCAATGGAAGTATTTGAATTTATCCAAGAATAATTACTTGCATTTCCACTAAAGTTAACCGGTAGCGATTGAGTCTGACTACAAAGAACTTGATTTGATGGAGCCAACATCGACGGAGTTGGATTAACAGTAATCGTCAAGATTTCCGGACTTCCTAAACAAACTTGGTTTCCTTGTCCTGTTTGAGGAACTACCGTAATGGTTGCTTGCAGTGGATTACTACTCGTATTGATATAAGTAAATACTGGTAAATTTCCGCTGCCGTTGGAAGAAAGCCCAATAGATGGATTGGAATTGGTCCAGTTAAATGCGCTCGCGGTTCCGGAAAATGCAAGGACTCCTGAAAGGGCGCCATTACAAGCAGTGAAATCTTGTACATTATTTACGGAAGGACTTGGAAGTACGGTAATTGTAGTATTTACAGGCGTGCCTGAACAAACGGTATTATTATAAACATAGGTTGGGGTAACGACGATATTCGCAACGTTCATTGTTGCTCCAGCGACAGTATTGAAACTTGGGATGTTCCCAATACCATTTGATGCAATTCCGACAGATGCATTGTTATTAATCCAATTATACGCAGTAGCATTTCCCGTAAAAATTATTGGCGCTGTGGCACTACTATTACAAAGCGTTTGAGCACTAATCGGATTAACTGATGGTTGTGGCAGCACATCAATAACAAATGATTCAGGGGTTCCTTGACAAGTCAGTCCCGCATTCGTAAATGCAGGTATTACATTAATAACTGCTGAAATGACAGAAGGAAGGGTATTCTGTGTAGCAAAAGAACTAATGTTTCCTGTTCCTGAACTACTTACACCAATTGCCGTGTTGGAATTGGTCCAACTGAAGCTATTCGCATTTCCTGAGAATAAAATAGCAGGAGAATTAATTTGCGAACAAAGAACAAGATCCGGAATTAAGGAGATTGTTGGAGTTGGGTTAACGGTTATCGAGAAATCTTCAGCTGGAGCCATACAAGTAAGTCCGCCAAAGTAATTGACCGGTGTAATGGTAATTACGGAACTTACTGGATTTTGTCCGATATTAATCACGTTAAATGATGGTATTGACCCTATTCCCTGAGCTGATGTTCCAATACTTGGATTACTGCTTGTCCAGTTAAGTTGATTCGCATTGCCTACAATCTGCATAAGTCCTGTTGCATCGCCATTACAAAGTACAATGTCTTGCATTGGGAGAACTGTAGGAGTAGGAACAACGGTGATTTGTACATTTTGAACTGGTCCAGAACATGAAACATTATTCATCGTATATACAGGAGTTACAGCTATCGTACTAGTTGTATTTGATCCAGTCGCCGTGGTTAAAAAAGCCGGGGTATTACCTGTTCCACTTGCCGATAATCCTGTGGATGTTTGATTATTTGACCAAGTAAAGCTAGTAGCTGTTCCGCTTATATTAATGGTTGTACTCATATCACCACTACAAACAGTTTGATTGACGGGTAAAATATTTGCATTTGGTGACGGGAGGATAGTAATAGTAAATGTTTCAATATCTCCGGGACAGGTTGTTACCGCATTAAAAGTTGGGGTAACACTAAGATTTGCCACAATTGGTTGAGTGCCGTTATTTACAGCTAAAAATGCAGGTAAAGTTCCTGATCCTGAGGAAGGAATTCCGAGAGCAGGTTGGTCGTTAGTCCAATTATTTATCAGAGCAGTTCCAAAAAACTGAACGCCATTTACACCAGTACCATGACATAGGATCAAATCGGTTGGATCCTGAACGTCTTGATATGGATTAGCCATAATCATGAAATCAATTGGCGAACCTGAGCAGGTAGTGGAAAGTGATGTCAATTGTGGTGTCACCGTAATATTGCCAATGATTCCTGTGTTATTCATATTGGTTACCTCAAAAGGCATGATGTTTCCAAAACCCATTGAATCTAATCCAATATTTATATTGTCATTTTCCCAGTTATAAGTTGTGCCTGCGATTGGTCCAGAGAACACCACCATATCCGCTGTATCTGCATTACAATAAAGATACGATCCAACCGAATCAACGATTGGAACAGGAATAACAATAACTTCGGCTAAGTTGGAAGTTTGTGTATTACAACCATTTCCGGATAAAGAAAGTGTTACGTTGTAATTGAAAGTACCGGCTACATTATAGTTGCTCGGTAAATAACTAGCATTAGTGGCAGTAATAATTGGAGCTGATGTTGTTCCGTTAACCAAATTCCATTGATAAGTTGCTGTTCCAAATCCACCTGTATAGGAAATGTTTAATGGTGAATTAAGTGTTGTGCCGAAACAAATAGCCTGATTAACGATAGGCTGTACAGAAATAATTGGATCCGGATGAATGGTAACGGCTCCTGGATTAGAGCTAATCGTCGTACAACCAATTGAAGGAAAGCTAATTACGCAGTAATAATAATTTGTGCCTGCTGTTGTGTTTGGTGGTAAATAGCTGGCTGTGTTAGCTCCTGGAATCGGAGTTCCACCTGTATTTGCATTGGAGGTATTACTATACCATTGGTAAGTGGGACTTGTATTTGCACCCGTATAACTCACGTTAAGGTTGTTAAGTGTTCCGCCTACACAGGCAGTTTGAATATTAGTAGGTTGAGCACTAAAGGCAGGTGCCGGAGTTGTCGTAATTAGAGCTGTTGCAGAAGATACAGAACAACCAGTATTTGCTGCGCCTTGACTTACTACACAGTAGTAATAAACCAGCCCGCTAATGGCAACAGATGGTGTGTAAGTCGATGAAGTAGCGCCCGTGATCAAAGTACCGGTGGTATTTGAATTGTTAACATTACTATACCATTGGTAAGCATAAGCAGCAGATATTCCACCGTTAGCTGTTACGCTCAATACTTGTACTGGTGAATAACCGTTGCAATAAGTTGCTGAAATCGGCGCAGTAATAGTAGGATCAGGAAGTGCGATAACTTGAGCATTATTGGATTGAACCATGCCACATCCGCTTCCGGTTAAAGTAATTTGTACTGCATAATTGTAAGTTCCTGGAGTTGTAAATGCTGGTGGTAAGTAATTAGCAGCAATTGCTCCGGAAATAGCGGTGTTTGTTGTACCGTTCACACTAAACCATTGGTAACTTATCGTCCCGGTTCCACCGCTAAAAGAGACATTAAGCGCCGTCGGTATTGATCCTCCCCCACAAATGGTTTGGGTATTTAATGGCTGAGTGGTAACAATAGGGTCTGCAATGACCGTGATTTGGGCGATATCGGAAGTAATTGATGAGCAACCACTCAAAGTGAATGTAATTACACAATAGAAATAATTAATCCCTACTAAAGAGGTAGACGGCATATAGTTTTGTCCATTTACACCGCTAATCGCCACACCTCCTATAGTTGAATTGATGCTATTGCTATACCATTGGTATGATGGCACCCCGCTTCCTCCAGTAAATGTGACACTTAAACTACTTACACTGCCGCCAACACATACTGTTTGACTCGCAATTGGCTGCGCATTAAAAGAGGGAGCAGAAGTAATGATGATTCCTGCCGGAGCAGAACTTACCGAACAACCAATTCCTTGGGAAACAACACAATAATAATACGTCGTTCCAATCGTTGTAGCAGTTGGGATAAAAGAACTAGCAATTGCACCAGAAATAGGATTTCCAGAGGTATTGTTGTTTTGATTTGTAGAATACCACTGATACGAATATGGTGCAGAAACACCCCCAGAAGCGACAATGCTCAATGGAACGGCAATGCTGGAATTCAAACAATAAGATGCACTAACAGGGTTGGTAACATTCGGGTCGGCAACTACGTTAACTTGTGCATTTGTAGACTGAATCTGATTACATCCTGTTCCACTTAAATTAATTTGAACAATGTAATTAAACGAGCCAATGGCCGTTAATACAGGCGGAGTGTAGGAGGCACTATTTGCCCCATTAATCAAGGTGTTCGTGGTTCCACTCACACTATACCATTGATAGCTGGCAGTTCCTAAGCCATTTGCATAACTTACATTGAACGGTGTAGCTATTGTACCACCAGCACATATTGATTGAGTACTAGTAGGTTGAGTAGAAATAACCGGGTCTGCAACAACGGTTATTTGAGCAATGTTAGAATTGATTTGCGAACAACCACTATTGCTCACAAATGAGATTTGGCAATAATAATAAGTTGTTCCCACTGTAGCTGAAGTTGGCGGAGTATAGGTTACGCCAATGGCACTTGTAATAGCAGATCCTCCTGTATAAGAATTGGTCGTATTACTAAACCATTGATAAGTTGGGGTGCCACTACCACCTGAATAAGCTACGGTAAGGTTCGAAAGTGTACCGTCTATACAAACACTTTGAGCGGCAATAGGTTGTGTGGTAATTGTTGGTGCTGGAGTGACTGTAATCATCGCTGGTGTCGAAGCAGTAGAACATCCTGAATTGTTGGGAGACTGATTAAGAACACAATAATAATAGTTCGTTCCATTTGCGCTTACGGGAGGTGTGTAAGAACTGCCGGTAGCCAGTGGAATCGCTGTTCCTGAGGTATTATTACTTGTACTGTTAATGTACCATTGGTAAGTATAAGGAGAAGTAATTCCGGATGACCCAGTAACAGTCAATTGTATTACGTTTCCAGCATTCTGGCAATAATTGGATCCCGTTGGGGATGAAGTAGTCGGATCACCAATAATGGTAATTTGTGCATTTGATGAATATGTACTTGCACATCCACTGACATTTTGAGTGACGGAAACGGCATAATTGTATGTGCCAACAGCATTAAAGATGTTACTTGGTGGAGTATAGGTAGCAGCTGTTCCATTCGCCGTTATTGGCGTATAGTTAGAGCCTACTACTGTATACCACTGGTAAGTAGGTGAGCTTGAACTTGGGCCTCCTGTGGAGGTGAAATCCAATGGACTGACACTTCCTCCAATACACAGTGTTTGAGAAGCAATTGGTGAAACGCTGATAACCGGATCAGCAAGAACTGTGACTGTAGCTATGTTGGATGAAATAAGGGAGCATCCACTTGCACTTGGGAATGTAATTTGGCAATAATAGTAGTATGTTCCCGCTGAATTAGATACTGTAGCTGTTGGATTAAACGTATTTGTGGTGGCGCTTGAAATTGCTGTTCCTCCCGAGTATGAATTTGACGTATTCGAAAACCACTGATAGGTTGGTGTGCCAAATCCACCAGCATATGCGACGTTAAGAGCGTTTAGTGTCCCGCCAACACAGATGGTTTGTGTTGATGTTGGTTGGGTTGTGAATGTTGGTCCTAGATTGACAATAATAGAAGCCACGGAAGAATTTATAGCACAGCCAGAGGTGGTAATTGGGCTTTGTGTTACTTGACAGTAGTAATAAGTGGTTCCAACAGCATTGACAGGCGGTATATAAGAACTACTTGTCGCATTTGGAATTGGTGTTCCACCTGTATTACTATTGGTAGTCCCGTTTGTAAACCATTGATAGTTATAAGCAGTGGATGTTCCGTTTGAAGCTAACGTAGTTAAGGCAACTACACTTGCAGAATTTTGACAATAAGTCGCCCCTATCGGAGATGAAATCGTTGGGTCACCAACGATGGTAATTTGTGCATTTGAAGAATTTGTACTTGCACATCCACTGACATTTTGAGTGACCGAAACGGCATAATTGTATGTGCCAACAGCATTAAAGATGGTGCTTGGTGGAGCATATGTAGCAGCTGTTCCATTCGGTGTGATTGGCGTATAGGTGGAGCCCGCTACCGTAAACCATTGGTACGAAGGTGAACTTGATGTTGGACCTCCTGTAAAGGTGAATGCCAAGGGACTGACGCTTCCGCCAATACACAGAGTTTGAGAAGCAATTGGTGAAACACTAATGACAGGATCAGCAAGAACTGTAACAGAAGCTATATTGGATGAAATCAAGGAACAACCACTTGTACTAGGGAATATGATTTGGCAATAATAGTAGTATATACCAGCTGCATTTGAGACGACAGAAGTTGGATTATATGTGTTTGTCGTTGCACTTGATATCGCTGTTCCTCCCGTGTATGAATTTGACGTGTTAGAAAACCATTGATAGGTTGGTGTACCAAATCCCCCAGCATATGCGACGTTAAGAGCGTTTAGTGTCCCTCCAACACAGATGGTTTGAGTAGTAGTTGGTTGAGTAGAGATAGTAGGGCCAAGATTAACAGTAACAGCTGCAGTTGCTGAATTTACTAAGCATCCCGAAGTAGTTGGGCTTTGTTGAATTTGACAATAATAGTAATTTATTCCAACAGCAGTTACCGGAGGAGTATAAGAGTCAAGCGTTGCACCTGGAATGACGACACCATTTGTGTTGTTTGCAGAAACATTTGAGTACCATTGATAGGTATATCCTGTACTAATTCCATTATTTGGTGTGATGGTTAAGGCACTTACACTTGAAGAATTTTGGCAATAAGTTGCCGCTAAAGGTGCGCTCACAGATGGGTCAGAGACCACAACAACCTGTGCATTTGGCGAATAGGTAGTTGCACATCCGCTTGAACCTTGAGATACAAGTACTGCATAATTGTAGGTGCCTGCAGACGTAAATGTTGGTGGTGTATAACTGATGCCAGTGGCGCCACCAATAGGGGAATACGCACTTCCGGATACCGAATACCATTGGTATGTTGGGGTGCCCGATCCACCGTTTATTCCTACAGATAATGTCTGAACAGTTCCTCCGATACATACCGATTGATTTGCCAATGGCGGTGAAGCAATTGTTGGTCCGTTCGTGATGGTAATTTGAGCAAGATTGGAGACAATCACGGAACAAGTTCCAGCATTTGCAAATGTCAGCTCGCAGTAATAATAGACTGAGCCCACTAATGTGGCTGAAGGTAATGTATACGTAGCACTCGTAGCACCTGAAATAGGTAAACCTGTTGTATTGTTATTGGTCGTTGAACTATACCATTGGTACGTAGGGACACCGCTACCACCTGAATAAGCCACACTTAATGCATTTAATGCCCCACCAATACAAACAGTTTGATTTTGCGGTTGAGATGTAAAATTAGGTGTAGGAATAACTGTGATTGTGAAAGACTGTGAAGTGCCCGTACATGTTTTTGAGCCCGAAACGTAACTTGGTGTAATATTCACTGTTGATATTACAGGACTTGGACTTGTATTTGTAGCTGTAAAAGAAGGAATAGTAGTTGTTGAACCCGCATTTGTGAGTCCAATAGATGTTTGTGTATTCGTCCAAGAATAGTTGGTGGCAACACCTGTTAGGACTATAGCATTAGATAAGGATCCATTACATAATGTAAGGTTCGAAGGGGCAATAACTGAAGGAGTTGGTAAAACAGCAATTGTAAAAGATGTGTTGTTACCAATACACGTTGTTCCACCGCTTGTAAATTGCGAGCTTACGGTTACGGTTGAACTATTAATTGTTGTTGATGTATTCGTTGCCGTAAATGGCGTAATTGTTCCATTACCAATTGACCCAATCCCAACGGTTGTATTGCTATTAGACCAAGAATAGGAATTTCCTGTCCCCGTGAAGTTTATTGCTAAACTTGTTTGACCCGTACAAAGTGATGTATTAGGTACCGTGTTAATTGTTGTGGTTGGAATAATCGTTATTGAAAAATTAATGCTTGGTCCCGGACATGTTAATCCGTTAAACTGTAAGGTAGGATTTATGGTTACCAATGAAGTCGCAACAGAGGTCGTACTAGAATTAAAGGTGTTAAATACAGGAATATTTCCCGTGCCACTTGCCGACAATCCAATGGATGTATTCGCGTTTGACCAAGCAAAATTGGTTCCTGGTACGTTACTCGTGATTGGAATCTGTGTTGAACTGATATTATTACAAAAAACTTGATTGGATACCGGTGAAACCACTGGATTAGGTGCTACTTGAATCATAAAAGTAGCAGGTGAACCCGGACATTGAACACTATTATTCGTGTAGGTTGGGGTAACACTAATCTGACCACTCGTTGCACTTGTGGAATTATTTTGAGCTGTAAAACTTAAATTACCTGACCCATTCGCTCCTAAACCAATTGTGGTATTTGAATTGGTCCAGAGGTATGTTACTCCTGAGTTTATGGACGTGCTAAACGGTATTGTTGCCGCTGAACCATGACAAAATGGTTGATCCGACAAAGCATTCATCACAGGAATCGGGTTTACGGTAATAGTTGCGGTTACAGCTGCACCAATACACGTCTGATTATTGGTGACTAAGGATGGTGATACACTGATGATTCCTTGAGAAGGAAGTGTTCCTAAATTGCTTGTTGTAAATACCGCGATGGGATTTCCACTACCACTTGCTCCTAGTCCAATCGTTGTATTCGAATTTGTCCAAGAATACTGCGTACCTGTTAAATTGGAAGTAAAGGAAATCAACGAACTCGAATTGCCACTACAAATTGTTTGACTAGCCAAAGCACTCAAGACCGGTGTTGGTAAAATCGTAATCTGAAATGTAATTGGCGTTCCGTAACATGTACTACCTGCATTCGTAAAACTCGGTGTTACCGTAATTGTTGCGGAAATTGTGGTACTTGTTGCATTGGTGGCATTAAATGAAAGTGCGCCCGTTCCTGACGCTGCCAATCCAATAGCCGTATTATTATTTGTCCAATTATATACCGTGCCGACAATATTCGGTGTGGAAGTAAATTGAACGCTTGCATTACTCTGGGCGCAAAATTGTTTATCCGTAACGGGGTCCACATTTGGCGCAGGGTTTATGTTGATTCCAAATTGCCCTGCAGTTCCAGTACATGTATGGTTATTGAAAGTATAACTCGGTACAACATTTACCGTTGATACATTTGGTTGGTTTAATGAATTCAAGCCGATAAATGAAGGTATTACGGTTGTTCCACCTGCACCTAATCCAGTTGTTGTATTGTTATTACTCCAAGTGTATACGGTATTGGGGATATTTCCAGAGGGTGTTACAGCAGTGGTAGGACTTCCCATACAAAGTCCTTGATTTGAAATACTGTTTACAGTCGGCATTGGGTTTACCGTTATCATAAAATTAAATGGTGTTCCAGTACAAGAAACCCCATTATTGGTATAGGTTGGTGTGACAGTTACCGTTCCATTGATTGGACTTGTTGTCGTATTCGTTGATGTGAAAAAATGAGACCCAGTTCCAGACGCTGCCATTCCGATTGCTGTGTTCGAATTTGACCAAACATACGTCGTTCCGAGACCCACAATTGGATTTAAACTTGAATATAAATTCGAGCCTGTTTCTGTTGCGCAGAGCGTATACGACTGAAGTGCAACTACATCTGGTAATGGATTGATGGTGATGGCAAAGGAAACTGGTAATCCCGGACAAGAAACACCATTGTTTACATAAGTCGGCGTAACCGTTAGATTTGATGTGATTGGTTGATGAGTAGGGGGAGCAGTATTGTTTAAGGCTGTAAATGAAATTCCTGCATTCGGGCTCGTACTTGTTCCGCTTGAAGCTAATCCAATGGAGGTATTATCGTTCGTCCATGCATAAGACATATTACTAGAAATGGAAGAGGAAAAGTTAACCGTACTATTTGGGTTGTTTTCACAGAAAACGAAAAGTTGTGGGTTGTACGCTGGCATAACGGGTTTTGGGTTTACCGTTATGGTGTATGTCCCAACTTGGCCTGTACATGCTTGGCTGTTCAAATTAATAGACGGGGTGATGCTTACTGTCGCTGTGATTGGAGTCGTACCCGTATTGATTGCCGTAAAGCTAGGTATTGTGTTGGTTGTTCCCGTAGTTGGTGTTAGGCCAATCGTACTATTACTAACGGACCAACTATAGGTGGATGGACTCACGGTTGAACTCAAGATATTAGCTGGGACGACACTTTGCGGACAAACCGTAACATTTGCTAAATTCTGCATCTGTGGATTCGGATTTACCGTGATGGTAAATGTTACAGGAGTACCCGAACACCCATTTGCCGTAGGTGTAACTACAATGGTACTTACTTGAGCAGTATTCGTCGTATTTTGAGTCGTAAAACTGGCAATATTTCCTGTGCCAATCGAGGCACTTAACCCTGTTGTTGTGTTTGAATTAGTCCAATTGTAAACTGTTCCAGTTACCGCTGATCCAGAAAATGTAATTGCATTTGAAGCAACACCTGTACATTTTACTTGAGTTGCATTTGCACTCAATGTTACCGTTGGTGTTGGGTTTACGGTAATAGTGAAACTACTTGGTGGACCTGTACAACCATTCGCGGATGATGTGACAGTAATCGTATTAACAATTGGAGTTGTTCCAGCATTTGTCGCAGTGAACGAAGGTAAGTTGCCAGCACCTGTAGTAAGTGTTAATCCCAATGAAGGAGTCGCTGGTCTACTCCATGAAAAAGTAGCGCCCGAAACACCGTTTGATGAACTAAATACAGTTGAAGGCACTGAAACCCCATTACAATATACTAGATTGCTAACTGTAGCGACCGTAGGCAATGGTTTTACAGTAATGGTAAAACTAACAGGTGGTCCAGCACAACCATTGGCAGTAGGTGTAATCGTAATGTTGCCCGATATGTTCGCGTTGCTTGTGTTGGTGCTTAGAAAAGCTGATATGCTTAAACCGCTTCCAGACGCTCCTAATCCGATGGCTGTATTGTTGTTAGCCCAAGTATAAGTTGTACCTGTTGCGTTGCTTCCGAAAGTGACTAATGCAGAGTTCGCACCCGCACAAATTGTTTGATTTCCTGGAACAGTAGCTGTAGGTGTTGGTTTTACAGTAATTGTAAAGTTGCCAGTATTGCCATTGCAACCTCCTGCTGTTGGCGTAATGGTGATCGTTGCAACTACGTTAGCACTACCTGTATTAATTGCATTGAACGAAGTAATATTACCGCTTCCGCTTGCTGGAAGACCAATGGATGTTGTATTATTCGTCCAGTTAAATACCGTATTTGGTACCGCTAAATTTGACGCAAAATTGAAAGCTCCTGTGGCTGTACCATTACAAACTGTTATGGAAGAAACGGCATTAACGGTTGGCTTTGGATTTACAGTAATAGTAAATGTAACTGGTGTTCCAGGACATCCATTAGCTGTTGGCGTAACAGTAATGAGTCCAGAAATTGCCGCATTGGTCGCATTGGTTGTGATGAAAGCAGGAATAGTTGCGGTACTGCCTGAGGCTGCCAAACCAATTGCTGTATTGTTATTTGTCCAAGCGTACGTAGTGCTTGGCGCATTGCTGCCAAATGTAACAAGCGTCGAATTTGATCCGGAACAAATTGTTTGATTACCTATCGGGTTAATGATCGGAATTGGATTGACTGTCAAAGTGAAAACCTGAGCAGATCCATTACAAGCATTGGCAGTTGGAATAACAGAAATACTTGCGGAAACAGCTGATGTTGGTGTAATTGCAGCAATATTCCCGGATCCACTTGAAGCTAATCCGATTGAACTGTTGGAGTTTGTCCAATTGTAGGTCGTATTTGCCACACTCGTCGGCGAACTAAAATTAATGGCATTGAAACTTCCTCCTAAACAAATCGTTTGGTTTCCACCACCAGTAACTGTTGGCATTGGTTTGACCGTAATTGTAAAGGTTTGAGGGGCTCCAGTACAAATGCCATAAGCAGGAGTAACTGTAATAGTGGCTGTCACATTTGAGTTGGTATTATTAACAGGATTAAACGTAGCAATGTTGCCTATTCCTGAACCGATTAAGCCAATTGATGTAGTTGTATTAGTCCAATTATAAGTGACTCCAGTGGATGGTGAACTTATAAAGGAAATCGCAGATTGAGAAACTCCTGGACAGACAACAAGATCCAATGGGTCTGTGAGCGAAATCGCGGGGTTTACGGTAATTGTGAGCGTTTGTGTTTTGGTACAGGATCCTAATGCTGCCGTAGAAGTGGCAACCGCCGTGTACGTTACTGTTTGTGGCGTATTAGTAAGATTTACCAACTGATCATTGATGGTGCTGCTTGTTTGTGTTGTTGTGCTTTCACCAGATACGTTGGCGTTAGGAGTGGCAATCCAAGTAAAAGTCGAAGCTACGTTCGTTGTTAAGTTGAGCCCTAAAGTACTTCCACTACAGAGCGTGGTTGTTGGTGCGTTTGTAAAGTTGACTTCAGGGTAAACAATCACCGATTGAGTGCTCGTTGCCACACAACTGGTAAGGGCTAAATTAGTTACAGTTCCGGCTGTTGGTGTCGTTCCACCAGTAGCTGTATAAGTAATCGAATTAGCTGTTACGGCGGTAACCGTATAAATTCCACCGGAACCAATACTACCAGTAACATTTGAAGCATAAATAACGGAACCAACGGTAATGCCCGCAGTGGAACATAATGCAGTGATGTTAGCAGTCCAAACGCCGTTTACGGGACCAGAGATACTCCCGATAGTTCCTGATGAGGCTCTAAGGAGATTAGTAATGGGACCACCTATTGGAGTATTTCCATTAATTGAATTAAAACTGATGCTGGATGCAGTTGTTGAGGTGACGGTCACGGTACCGCCTATACCTAAACTTCCTCCTGTCGTTCCTGTTCCATTTGTGGCTGTGAGCAAAGTTCCAGCTGGGATTCCTGACACACCGGTTAGACCTGTAATAGTGCCATTCCATGAACCATTACTTTGACCTGCTACGCTAGCTACAACCGGCGATCCCGAAATAGCCGTTGGACAAAAGACCACACTATTGGAAAATGGAATATTAGGGGCCGCAGGTTCCATTGGAATTACGGATAAGTTTACATTGAAAGTTTGAGGTGTAAGTGTCGTATTGGTAAAGGAAAGGCTGGGATTCAGTAATGCAGCATTGGAAATCACTGAAGTCGCATTTGTTGCCGGATTCGTGATCGTCCAAACATAATCAAGGTCAACAGATGTGCCGTTGCATGCTGGACCTGTTGAAGTGTTGTTTGTTGCTACTGTTAAAGGGGAGCAACCGCTTGTCGGGTTCAATGTAAACTGACTTGTCGGCGGATTAATGACGCATATATGACGAATCTTTGTTTTTGAACCACATGAATTGTAATAAATTTGGGTGATTGTATAATACCCAGCCGTTAAAAAGGTAACGTTTAAAACAGCTGAGCCATTAGATGCTGTGCTTCCCCAAGCCTGACTGAAAGAACCCATTTGTTGACCAACTGGAATTGTAAAGTTTGTTCCTAAGGTACCACCTGTAATTGTCCAGTAAAATTTACCTTGAGATGTACAAGTATAGGGCGAATTAGTTCCGACAATCGATCCAGGCGAACCACAGTTGGTAACTGATATCGTTTGTCCTACACAGATTGTAGAATCGGATACCGTGAAATTAGCTGATGGCATATTGTGCACGGTAATAGGAGAATAAAAACTTTGTGTTGTTCCACATGGATTTTGTGCTGTTACAACAGCGTAGTAGGTATTGTTTGGGAATGTCGTACCTGTATTTGAAACGCCACAGGATGATGTTAAGTATTGATGAGGAAGAAGAGTGTCATTAATCAAATTAGTGAAATTCATGCTGCCACTCGCATCACTAAAAACCATTGAATAGGTTGTGCCGGGAGGGTTTGTAACACCAACGCTCTGTGTGGGGTCAATGGTAAAGTTTACTGTAGATCCGGGACATAGGTTGATAGAGTTACTACCACCTAACGAAACATATGGGTTTGATCCAGAATAGATGTTAACGGTATTGGTAAGGATGCAAGTTCCATTTGTTGCCGTTAAAACAAGCGTATTGCTACCGTAAATAATTGGAACAAATACTCCAGTGTCAATAGGTGTAGCCGGGCCATTGTTTAATGTGTAGGTGTAAAATGTATTTGCTGGATTGTTATAATTGTTGTTATAAACTAAAGCAGTGGATGTACTTGTTCCAGAACAAATTGGGAAAGTATTGACACCATTGATGACTTGCATGGTTGAACCCGCAACATCCGGGAGAACGTTAGTAAGGTTAAGTATATTGATGGTTTGTGCAGATGAAATATTTGTACAGTTACCGAGGGTTGCAGTAACAGAAACAGTATAATAACCACCACTATTAAATAAAAATATTGGGCTACTAGTTGTTAGACCTGAACTATTACTTGACGGAGTTACTGTCCATTGGTAATTGACTCCTGATTGTGTTGTAAAGCCTGTTGGTGTGTAAGCTGTGCCGGGACAACCATTTGTTGGAATAGAAAAAGTAGGTGTATTTGGAGCAAGATTCAATTGAGTGTTCAGTGGATAAGAACAAGTATTACCCCCTCCTGTTACCGTGACCATTGCGTAATAAGTTCCTGCTTTATTGGCTGCAAAACTTGATACACTTGCCATAGCACTTGATGCACTAAAACTATTTGGTCCGGACCAAGAATACGTTGAAGTATAACCAGATGGCAATGTAGGACTAAAGCTAACCGACATATTTGCGGTGGCGCCATTGGCTATACACTGATTTGCACTTATCGTAGGGGCATTGAGCACTTCCACGCTAACCGTATTCGAATAACAACTTGTACTAACCGCATTCGAGCCACTTCCTATTGTCACAGTTATTTTACGACGGTAATAAATCGTGCTACTTATCGATGATGGATAATAGGTAGCGTTCGTCTCGCCAAAAATATTACTCCAACCATTTATTCCATTGCTGGAACTTTGCCATTGGTATTGCGTTGTTAGGTTGCTGACTCCACTAAAGCTGCTTCCATTGCTTATACTCGTGAAAGCCGTTGGGTTGTATGGCGCTGAACATGAAAATTGACTGTTGCCGATTGTTCCAGGATCAATGGTATAGACATTTACCGTATCTGAAATGGTTGAATTATTTGAAAGTGTTGCGGTACATGCCACAACTTGTGGATTGGCTGCTGTTAAACTTGCATTGACGGTTATACTCGAAGTTGTGCCCGAAACACTCGAACCATTGATCGTCCAGGCGTAAGTGGCTGTCTGACCACCTGAATTTGAAAGCACAGCTGTAACAGGTACACTGTTGTTCCCTGCACAGATAAGTTGCTCACTACCCAGATTAAGAGCTGGGATGTTTGGCCCACCTTGCCCAAATGAAAACTGAACAAATAGGAGGCTTAATAAACCCAAAATAAATTGAATCTTAAAGGTTTTAGATGCGTCTAATTTTATTAAGGTGAAACGTATTTTTTTTAGCATACTTTGATTTTTCTTGTCCCCCTTTATGTTAATTTGAAGAATTTAAGTAAATTTTATAAAGATTAGTTTAAATTACTAACTTTTTCATCACCATTTCACACAATTAAACAACTTATTTTTTAATTTTTAGCATGCAATTCACGTGGAATATATTCCTGAATTCAGGACAGGAAACGTGTACGTTCACTTTATTTTGTAACAAGGAAAACTTCTTTAGTACAAATTAATAAATGATGTGTAAAATCGTTTTTTCTGAATATTATATCAAATATAAATTGATTATTTCAATTTACAGTTACCGAAAAGGAGAATTACACTTTCCCCTACTTCCTATCCCGCTCATTAACAATTAAAAAGCGTGCGCTTAAGAAAATGGTGTTCGCATCGAAGGAAGAATTATTGCGGTTGAAAGGCGCCAATAAATGGTAGCCGGTTTGAATGTGGAATTGGAGGATTTTGATGCCGATGGTCGGACAAATGCCTACACGGTATTGGTCGAAATTGGTGCGCATGCAGAGGTTCATCCCATAGGTGAGTCCGACGGTGTTTTCTTTGTGCCAGAATCCGAGGTCGTAGCCTAATATGGGATTAAAATGGTAGAAATCGTAGGAGTAATTCACACCCATGTGTAGCGCGTTGGTCGTTGATTGTAGGAATTTATCAGAACGTTTCCATTGGCGTTCGATGCCCACTTCTCCAGCGTAAAAGCGTCCACTTTGAATACCGATGTAGGGTCCAGACTTCACGACTTTCTTTGGTTCTTTGCGGTCTAAAATTCCTTGAGCACTCAACTGCTGCGTGAAGAGGATACATAGAAAAAACTTAAGGATTTTCATGTTTCGGTGGATTAATTTGTGTTTCGTAATATTCAAAAAGCATACTAGAATTCACGCCAGGAATGGATCCGTGTAGAACATTCGTCATCACTGGCAAAATAAGGGAATGTTGTTTGGTTTCTTTGGAAATAATCTTTTCTTTTTGGTCGAAGGAAATCAACATCAGCAACAAACTTCCCACAAAATATGTCCATTGAAGGAGTCCCAAGACTGCTCCAGCCAAGCTATTCAAAATGGACAATTTCACTAACTTGATCACACTTTCCAGGACTTTTCCACCAAAGTATATTCCGGCTCCAACGATTAAAAATAAACTCAAAAAAGTCACTGGCGCGATGTAACTGCTTGTCCACGCAAAGTGTTCTTTTCCATAGTTCACAATGACATCTGTGAAATGAAAGGCTGCATATAATCCGACAATAACGGCCAATAACATAAACAAGGACATGATAAATCCACGTTTGTAGCCTTTGTATGCTCCGTAGATGAGTGGAAGTAAAATAATGAGGTCCAACATTTTCATGTCCGAATGTAAATAGAAGGGCGCTTGAAACAACAGAAAGCTCAAAATTCTTCTAAACATTCGCTTGTGGGTTTTGCAGATTGTTACTAATCTTGTGCTATGCTAGATCCTTTCAACGACCAATATTTCATGAAGCAGGCTTATTTGGAAGCTCAAAAAGCCTTCGATCAAGACGAAGTTCCTGTGGGAGCTGTCATTGTCTGTAAAAATCAAATCATTGCACGCGGTCACAACCTAACGGAAAAGCTAACGGATGTTACGGCACATGCGGAAATTCAAGCGATTACCGCAGCATCTCAATATTTGGGCGCGAAATACTTGAAGGAATGTACCTTATTTGTTACACTGGAACCATGCTGCATGTGTGCTGGCGCTTTGTATTGGTCGCAAATCGACAAAGTGGTGTTTGGTGCACGTGACGATCGTCGAGGTGCGGGACTACAAGAAAAATCCTTGTATCATCCTGCGACCTTGGTGACGAATGGCATCATGGAAGCGGAATGTCAACAGTTGCTGAAGGACTTTTTCGCACGCAAGCGCTAATCACGCATAAAGTGTATCACGGATCACCTCCAAAGTTACTTTCAAACTGAAATTCGGTAAGTGCAGTTCTGCGTATTTCACGAGGACGTCCAAGCCTTTTCGAACCAACTCTTTCGGATACTCTTCCGCACTTTCTTTCAAAAACTGATCTTTCAAAAAAGCAATAAGCGCTGGATCTTGCACATAAAGTGCACCACTTGGTGTGTTGGTGAAGGTTCCGCGTTCGATGTCGAAGGCACTCGCGTCATCTTCATCAAATAAAGGCGCGTAGCCGAGGAATTGCATGTATTGTGCCAAGAACTGCGTTGGAAACAGAAAGTCATCCGTGCGGGTTTCTAAATCGATGAGCTGCGCTTGCACGTAATCAAAAAGCGAAGGATCCGGACCTTGTTGCTTGATGGTTTGCTTGAGGACGTCCGCCATGAAAAAAACGAGCATCACTTTTTGCGGTTGTGTATAGAGATGGGAAGGCGTCCAGGCATAATCCATTGTTTGAATAATGCCCAGGTCGCTTTCCGGTCTTTTGAAGTAGCTTATTTCGTATAAGCCGAGTTGATTTAAGGACTTGCTTTTCTTTTTGACTCCTTTGAAAATAAAGCTTGAATAGCCTTTTTCGAGGGTATAAAAATTCAAAATACTACTGCTTTCTGAATAATTATGTTTGTCAATTAAAATCCCTAGTTCCTTCGAATTCACTATTTTCTAGTGGCTTTAAAATCTATTTTGTAGTAGAAAATCGGCAAGAATCCAAGTTGTTGATTTTGGGCATACGGGACGTAATTTGGATTGGCGATGTCTTGTGGTCTAATCGCTGGATTGTACGTTAAGCTCAATAGATTTTGTGTGCTCAATAGATTGACTAAGTCCAAGCCGATTTCATGCGTGACTTTCTCCGCATTTTTTCTCCAGCTGATTTTTAAGTCCAAACGGAAATAATCTTTGAATTTGTAATCGTTGAACGCGCTATCTAAGAACAAGATTTCTTTTGACGCATTGGTGGCAGCAATATCAACAAGTCCATAGCGTTTACCACCTGCTCTTGTTACTTTGACGCCAATTCCAATCGTGTTTTTCGCATTAATGTGAAACTCCTTACCTGCCAATAAATTCACTACGTAATTTCCGTTGTACGAAGTATTGCGAAGAATGCCATCGCTTCCTTTGTATTTGGAATCGAAAATCGATCCGGTGAACAAGAAGAAGAAGGTTTTGTCAAAGTATTTCTGAACCGTTAATTCCAATCCGTAGTTGTATCCTGTTCCTGTGTTTTGTAAGGAATCTTGGAACAAACGCGAGAATCCGGATCCAACGTTGATCATCGAGAACGAAGATGGTGCAATGGATACCGGCACATTGTACAAGTGTTGGTAATATGCTTCTGTTTTGATGTTGAATCCTTTCGTGAAGGACTTTTCGTAGCCAATTCCAGAGTGGACACTTTTGGTGAATCCGACATTCATGTTACTTGCTGTATTTGTTGCTTGATTAGGCAGAACATTGTAAGCGTAGGTATAATACGGTTGTGTCTGGCTGTGTAAACCTCCACCGGCGAAGATAGATTGATTGCCTTTCATGCGGTATTTCCATCCGATTCGTGGCTCTAATGGACTCACACTGTTCGACAAGGTAAAGTACTGCGCATGAAGTCCAGCGGAGAAGTCCATGTTTTCGTTGATGCGCCATTTCCATTGTACAAACGGTTGAATTAAAGCTGCCGTTCCTTGGTAGTTCCAACGTACTTGCCACGTATTTTCATTATCTAAATCAGACAAACAAGAATCCAAGAAATTCATGTTCATGACATCTAAAATAATTCCCGCTTTGATCAAATGCTGCTTGTTTATTTTGTGATTCACCGCTGTATAACTGGACAATTTACGAATCGTGTATTTGTAGGCCATCATCGCATAAAGCGTATCGAATTGAATGGTATTTGGTGTTGTCGTAGTATCAACTTGACGTCCTCTCAAGTAATTATGGTTTGTGTGCTGCTCTTCTTGCGAAAACGCTAGCGTAGAAGAAATGTAGGTTTTTTCGTTTATCGTTTTCTTATAATTCAAACCAGTAGTATACATCGATGTACCAAAATACTGGTCGCGATCTCCTTCACCATAGAATTCCTGTGAGTATTCTTTTTTATCGGAAATCATGATAGAGATATCACTTGCGCCACCTAGTCCAAATAAGGAAAGTTGTCCACCCTTTTTCAATTGCCAGTTAAATTTAAACGCTCCATCACCATAAATAGGAATGGCAGAGGTTCCAATTTGAATGCCCAAAGATTGGAACATAGATAAGGTTGAATAGCGTCCCATGACTAGGAACGATGATTTTCCGTTTTTCGAAAGAGGTCCCTCAGCGAGGAATTCTGTTCCTAGAAATCCAAACTGACCTGTAAACTCGTGTTGTTTGTTGTTTCCATTGCGCAGTTTCAAGTCAAAAACACCCGAGGTACTATTTCCATATTCTGCCGGAAAGGCGCTCATAAAGAAATCAGAATTTCCCAGCATTTTATTATTGATAATGGAAACGGGTCCACCAGAACTTCCAGCAATGGCGAAGTGATTTGGATTGGGAATATCGATTCCTTCCACACGGTAAATCACACCAAGCGGAGAATTTCCACGGACAACGATGTCATTTCGTGAGTCATCTGCTCCATTTACTCCGGCAAAGTTTGAGGCCATACGAGCGGGGTCCATGCGGGAACCTGGGTAACGGTTTGTTTCCGCCACACTAAATTGTTGTGCAGAAAGTAGTGCCATTTCATTGATCACTTCCCCGTGTTTTTTCGTCAAAACTTTCACTTCATTTTGCTCAGAGATTTTTTCTTGTAAGGGGATTTGAAGGATTAATTCGCGTCCAGAGCTGACTTCGATGGTCATCGATTTACCATCATAAAACGAATAATTCGCGCTCAATTCATGTTTTCCAACGGGAACTTTCGCAATTTCCCAATTTCCATCTGTAGTAGATAGAGCACGGTACACTTTTCCATCATTTACATCGATGGATATTTTTACAGCATTTAAAGGAAAATGTGTTTCGCTATCAAACACTTTTCCGCGAACGGTTTGAGTGGGTGTTTGTGCAAAGAAAGATAAGGAGCTGAATAAACAAAATATTAGTACGAATGATCTCATATGCTTAGGTTTTAGTTAACGAATATATTGTTTTTATTGAAGACAGCATGAAAAAAAAATATGTGAAACTTTTGCACGGTTTTTGGATGACGCGTCAATTATTATTAATTTTAAAGAAAAAACTATGAAAACGATTGCACTATTATCCATTATATTCTTGACAAGCCTTCCATTATTTGGGCAAAAGGCCTCTAAAGAAGATGTGGTTTGGCACACAGATTTAAACAAGGCTATGGAATTGTCAAAAAAAGAAAACAAGCCGATGATGTTGTTTTTCACAGGTTCCGATTGGTGTGGATGGTGTGTGAAACTTCAAAAAGAAGTCTTTACGCAAAGTGAATTCAAAAAATGGGCACAGGACAACGTGATTTTAGTGGAAGTTGATTTCCCTAAGGCGAACATTCAAACAGAAGAAGTGAAAACACAGAATCGCATGTTGCAACAACAATTTGCTGTTCGTGGCTATCCAACGTGCTGGTTTACAACGGCTGACAAACTTCAAGACGGAAAAGTAAATTATACGCCAATAGGTCAACAAGGATATTTAGCTGGAGGTCCTGTGAACTGGGTCAGCAGCGCCACAGCGATCATCAAACCGAATTAATCCAAGTTCAAGGAAGAAAATTCGTCGTATTGAAAACCTCTTGAAAGCAGGAACCTCATCAGTTTCTGCTTTTTTATTTGTGGATTTTTTTCTGTGGAAAGCTCCCTGTTTTTTCGTTCGATTAAGGATTCCAACACAAGTTGGTACTCTTCGTCCGAGACGAAGGCATAGATTCCTTCTTGTATCAATTTAGCATCGATGCGTTTTTGAAAAAGCCCTGCTTTGATTTTCTGTCGTCCCCATTTTTTGATGCGCACTTTTCCTTGAACGTACGCTTCTACGAAGCGCTTGTCGTCCAAAAAGCGATTTTCTTTTAGGAATTTAATGACTTCTATGGACAAGGATTCGTCCGCACCCAAGCGATCGAGTTTCGTTCGAACTTCTTGGGTACAGCGTTCCTGGTAAGCACAAAAGGCTTCTAATTTAAAGATGATTTGCTCCCGTGAAAAAGCAGGTGGAATCATTACAAGGTAATTTCCTCGTTGGATTTATTCACGAAGGAATATTGCAATAGATGATGAGCGGTCAAACCACGAACCGGAATCCATTGCTTGTATTTAAAGAACCAACTCCATTGTTTGCTTATGATTCCTTTTTTAAAGAAGGCTTCCAAGTATGGATGAACCAACAATGTTACACCTTTCTCCTTACGGTCGTTCAATAAATAACTCAAGTTATTTTCGATTTCTTCCGAGAAAAGAATGCTTGCGGTTACTTCTCCACTTCCGTTACATGTTGGACATGTTTCTGAAGTTTCAATGTCTGTTTCTGGACGAACGCGTTGACGTGTAATTTCAATGATACCGAACTTTGACGGAGGAATCATGTTGTGTTTTGCACGGTCAGACTTCATAAATTCCTTCATTTTTTCGAAGAGAATTTTGTTGTTTTCTTTTTCGTGCATGTCGATAAAGTCGACACAAACAATTCCACCCATATCGCGCAGTTGCAAAACACGCGCAATTTCTTCGGCTGCTTCAACGTTTGTTGCTAAGGCATTCGATTCTTGTCCGTCAGCACCTTTACGGTTTCCACTATTGACATCAATCACGTGCATTGCTTCCGTATGCTCAATAATCAAGTAGCCACCACTAGGTAACGGAACTTTCTTGCCGAACAACGTTTTGATTTGCTTATTGATTGCAAAACGTTCAAAAATGTCGATTTTACTATCGTAATTTTTAACGATTTTCTCACGTCCAGGAGCAATGGATGAAATGTATTCTTTCATCTCCAAAGCTAATGCTGGATCATTAACATGAATATTGGTAAAGTCTCCATTCAACAAATCACGAAGAATAGAAGTGGTTGTATTTAATTCACCTAATACACGACGAGGAGGTTGAATTCCTTTCAAGTTTGCGTGCATTCCGCGCCATTTTTCCAACAAGTTTTCAAGGTCTGTTTCTAAGTCAGTTGTCGACTTATTTTCAGCCACTGTTCGAATAATGACACCAAAGTTTTTCGGTTTGATTCGATTCATGAGGTCCTTCAAACGGTCCTTTTCATTCGAATCTTTGATTTTTTGACTAACAGATATTTTATCTGAAAAAGGTACGAGAACGAGATAACGTCCAGCTAGCGTCACTTCAGAACTCAATCGAGGTCCTTTCATGGATATAGGCTCTTTCGCAACTTGCACCAAAATGGCTTGCGATGAAGAGAGTATATTGCTAATTTTTCCGTCTTTCTGAATGTCTTTCTCTAGTTTGTAATATTGCAGGTCTGCGACATTTTGCTTTCCTTGCATCGATTCTTTGACAAATCGAGCGAGTGTATGATACTGAGGACCAAGGTCCAAATAATGCAAAAAAGCATCTTTTTCGTATCCAACATCAACAAAAGCTGCATTCAAACTAGGAACAACACGACGTACTCTTCCCAAATAGATGTCGCCAACAGCAAAATCTGAATTTCCACGGTCTTCGTGTAATTCGATTAATTTGCCGTCCCGCAACAAAGCGATCCAAATTCCATTTGACCTGGTATCGACAACGAGTTCTAGGTTCACAATTAGAAGTTTACAGGATGAAACAATGAAAGCTCACTGAAAGAAATCAATGAGCCCCCTTTTCTTCTCAAATATAAGAAGATATTACTTCTTCTTCTTGTGACGATTTTTTCTAAGACGTTTTTTACGCTTGTGCGTAGCCATTTTATGTCTTTTTCTTTTTTTACCACTTGGCATAATCTATATTTTAGTGTTATTTTAATTCCAAAAAAAATGCACCCCCTCTAAAAAGGGAGTGCAAAGATACATAATATTTTGAAATATCGAAATCTTATTTCACGCTTACCTTATTCTTTACTTCATCAATAAACACTTTTGATGGTTTGAAAGATGGAATGTTGTGAGCCGGGATAATAATCGTCGTGTTTTTGGAAATATTACGTCCTGTTTTCTGAGCGCGTTCTTTCACAACGAAGGAACCAAATCCTCTTAAGTAGACATTATTACCTTTCGCCAAAGACGATTTGATTGAGTTCATAAAGGCCTCAACAGCTCTAAGGGCTTCGTTTCTTTCTAATCCTGTTTCTTCTGCAATGTCAGCTACGATATCCGCTTTTGTCATATTTTCTTGATGTTAATTGATTTTTAATGCGGTGCAAAAGTATATCACAGAAACTTTATATTGTTAATTTTCTTGTTTTTTTTATAAACTATTTTTCAAATGAACCAAATTCAAGGTGAAATAAGCACTTGGTATCACGTCCATAAACGAGCCCTTCCTTGGCGAGAAACTAGGAATCCTTATTTTATTTGGCTCAGCGAAATTATCCTTCAACAAACGCGTGTTGAACAAGGAATGGCTTATTATTTCCGTTTTATTGATGCTTTTCCGAGTGTGTATGACTTGGCAAAGGCGGATGAACAAGTCGTATTGAATTTGTGGCAAGGACTTGGCTATTACAGTCGTGCACGCAATTTGCACCGAACAGCAAAGCAAATCGTCGAGGAATTTGATGGCAAGTTTCCTGAAAGTTATGATGGCTTGTTGAAGCTCAAAGGCGTTGGTCCATATACCGCCGCCGCAATCGCCTCTTTTTCGTTTGATTTGCCGCATGCCGTTCTAGATGGAAACGTCTTCCGAGTACTAAGTCGTTTGAACAATTGGTTCATTCCCATTAATTCAACGCAAGGAAAAAAAGATTTTGAGAAATTCGCCAATGAACTTCTAGATCAAAATAATCCCGGCTTATTTAACCAAGCGATGATGGAATTCGGCGCATTGCACTGCAAGCCATCCCAACCCTTGTGTGGGGAATGTCCAATCTCTGTTTATTGCCTCGCTTTTTCCGAAAAGACGGTTGGAAGTCTTCCGGTAAAATTGAAAAAGCAATCGGTTAGACAACGTTATTTTGTGTTTGAAATCCTTCAGCCTAAAAATGGGTGGGTCCTTCTTGAAAAACGAAATGAAAAAGATATCTGGCAGCATTTGTATCAATTTCCATTAAAAGAATTTAGTGATCCGAAGGAAAAAGAGCGGTATTTGTCCGGTGTTATGCCAAGTTTCCAATCCAAAGAATACAAACACGTGTTATCCCATCAACATTTATTTTGCCATTTTATCGTACGAAATCCAACGAATCTAGATGATGGAGAGCTTGTTAAATTGGAGGATTTACACCAATATCCGATTCCAAGAGCAATCGACCGATTTTTAGAAGATTATGGACATGATATTTTTCATTCCTAAGCAAGATAACTTACTACCTTTGTAAAAATTCGAATCATGATTCAACTCAAACATTCCAACGAAGCAACTGTTTGCGCTTCCAAAATATATTTGATCGATTCCAACGTCAAGGAGATTTCCGGTTTAACAGCGAAAACGATTGCAGATTTTCAAGCCAATGAAAAAAAGTTTGACTATTTCAAAAGTTCTGATGGATTTACTTTCCTCGTGAAAACAGATCAAAAAAAGGAAGAAATTCGCGTGTTAGGCTTTACCATTGAAGGGCTCATTTGTGATACGGAGGAATCTGTTCAATTAATTGGTTCCAACGTTGAAGGATTAATTGCCTTAGTAGAAGGATTGATTTTGTCAAGCTACCGATTTACGCAGCACTTCTCGAAACCGAAAGACTACAAATTCCAACAGATTTTGGTTGGTTCCGCGTTAACGAAAGAACAAATAACGGAATTGACTTCCATGTCCAAAGCGGTATTTTGGACCAGAGACATGGTCAATACACCCGTTTCTCATTTGAATGCAGAACAATTAGCTGAAGCCATTTCGAAATTAGGTGAAGAAGCCGGATTTCAAGTAAATGTTTTAGGTAAAACCCAAATCGAATCCCTGAAAATGGGTGGACTCTTGGCAGTGAATAAAGGCTCTATTGATCCACCAACTTTTACCATTGCGGAATACAAACCGAACAATGCCGTGAATAAAAAGCCCATCGTTTTGGTTGGTAAAGGTGTGGTATATGATACAGGCGGACTGAGTTTAAAGCCAACTGCAGGATCCATGGACACGATGAAATGCGACATGGCTGGAGGTGCAACAATGGCTGCGGTAATTTATTTTGCTGCTTTGCAAAAACTTCCTGTTCATATTGTTGGACTCATTCCAGCGACAGATAATCGTCCCGGTGGAAATGCCTACACGCCAGGAGATGTCATTACGATGTTTGATGGAACAACCATTGAGGTATTAAATACAGATGCAGAAGGACGAATGATCTTAGCAGATGCATTGGCATATTCAGCGAAATATAATCCAGAGCTGGTGATCGATGCTGCCACGTTGACCGGTGCGGCACTTCGTGCTATTGGAACAGAAGCAACCATTATCATGGGGAATGCAGCGGATGATTACTTCCAGGATTTAGAACGAACAGGATTTGATGTTCACGAGCGCGTGGTTCGTTTTCCATTCTGGGATGACTACAAAGCACACATGAAATCAAAAATTGCGGACATGAAGAATATCGGTGGTCCGAATGCAGGAATGATTTCCGCAGGGAAATTTTTAGAGCATTTCGTAAAAGCTCCTTATATTCACATGGATATTGCAGGTCCGGCATGGTTGGATTCAAAAGAAAACTACAAAGGAGATGGTGGAACAGGAGCGGGAGTTCGTTTGTTGTATCAATTCTTGAAAAATCGTTATAAATAATGGAGAAAGAACAAGGCGCAGAGAAAGAACAAATTTCTACGAAAGAATTGTATAAAGTCGGCATCACATTGGGCGACTTAAATGGCATTGGTCCAGAAGTGACAATTAAAGCACTAAAAGACGATCGCATATTGGGTGATTTCATCCCCGTGATTTACGGTTCTACAAAAATCATCTCGCATTATAAAAAGTTGTTAGAACTTCAGGAATTCCAATATACCTCCTGTAAAGACGCAAGCGAAATTCAAGCAAAAAAAATCAATGTCATCAATGTTTGGGATGAGGATGTTGAATTACAAGTTGGTCAATCTACTGAAACTGGTGGCTCTTATGCTTTCAAATCATTGGAAGCTGCCACTCAAGATTTATCTGAAGGAAAAATCGACGTCTTAGTTACAAGTCCATTTAGCAAAGATGCCATTCAAAAGGCTGGATTTCAGTTTACAGGACACACAGAATACTTAGCAGATATGTCCGGTGTTCCGGAAGCACTGATGATTTTAGTTTCAGAAAGATTGAAAGTGGCATTGGTAACAACGCATATTCCGATCAAAGAGGTAAGTTCAGCGCTCAATAAAGAAGGGATTCTCTCTAAAATTGAGAAATTTGAACAATCTTTGAAAAAAGATTTCGGAATCGTAAAACCGAGAATTGCCGTATTTGGTTTGAATCCACATGCGGGTGAAAATGGCAAGCTAGGAGCCGAGGAACAAGAGATTATTTCCCCTGCAATACAGCAAGCAAAAAACAAAGGCGTTTTAGCTTTTGGTCCTTTTCCAGCAGATGGATTCTTTGGTTCAGATTTAAAAAATCAATTTGATGGAATCCTTGCGATGTATCACGATCAAGGACTTACGGCATTTAAAGCCTTGGCTTTTGATGATGGTGTGAACTTCACCGCAGACCTTCCTATCGTTCGAACTTCACCGGATCATGGAACAGCATTTGACATCGCTGGTAAAAACATGGCGAATGAATTGTCTATGAGAAGCGCCATGTATTTAGCAGTAGAAATTTTGAAAAATAGAAAGTTTAACAAACAAATTCATTCGAATCCACTACCCTTTACGAAGGAAGAACGCGGCAAAAAAGAGTTTGGTCGACCGATATAATTTTAAAATTCCAAATAAATTTTATAATTTTGCAGATTCATTTTTGTTCATTGTAAAAACGATATGACAAGTCCTTACACGATACCCTTTGTTGGATTGAAGCTAGGACAGCATCTTTTCGATTTTGCGTTAGACAAAACGTTCTTTGAATCTTTGCCGTATTCGTTGGTTGACGACGGGAAATTAGTAGTGAAATTAAACTTGGAAAAAAAGGAAACGATGCTCATCGCAAGTTTCGAAGTAAAAGGAGTCGTTTCAGCGCCTTGTGCAAGATGCAATGAGGAAATGGATCAAAAAATCAAAGGTGATTTGACCGTTTACTTTGTGCTTGGAGAAGAGGAGTCTGAAGATGAAAACTTGATTGTTATTCCAAAGGAAAGCTATGAAATCGACGTTCAACAATCGATGTATGAAATGATTATGTTGGCATTGCCAGCGCGATCTGCTCATAAAAAAAATGAATGCAATGAAGAAATGGTTCAACTTATACAAAAATATACGTCGAATCAAGTTTCCAAAGATGAAGAAAACAACATTGACCCACGGTGGGCAGCATTAAAGAATTTAAATTGATATAAATACATAGTTATGGCGCATCCTAAACGCAGAATTTCCACAACAAGACGTGATAAACGTAGAACTCACAAAAAAGAGACTCCTCATCAAGTTGCGACATGTCCTACAACAGGACAGCCTCATTTATTCCACCATGCGCATTGGCATGAAGGAAAATTATACTACCGAGGTAAAGTAGTTGCAGAAAAAGAATCAACAGCAGAGTAAGAACCAACTCGTTTTCTAAATGAGGATTGGTCTAGACATCTCAGGGGGCGACTTCGCTCCTAAAGCAACTATTGATGGTGCATTATTGGCGAGAGAAACTCTGTCCAGTGATGTCACTATTGTGTTGCTTGGCGATGAAGAAATAATTCGCAGTGAGTTTGCTAGTCGTGGGAAAAATTTCCAAGGATTCGAGGTAATTCACGCGCCAGAAGTAATTACCTATCACGATCATCCGACGAAAGCGATTCCAAGAAAACCAAATAGCTCCATAGCTATTGGATTTGACTTGCTTGCAAAGGGCAATTTAGATGTCCTTGCGAGTACCGGAAACACTGGAGCCATGTTGGTTGGCGCGATGTACAAATTGAACACTGTTCCAGGCATCTTTCGTCCGTGCATCACATCCACGCTTCCATCTCTAGATGGATCTCAAGCCATTTTACTAGATGTAGGTTCAAACGCAGATTGTAAAGCTGATGTCTTGTATCAATTTGCTGTTCTTGGAGCGCTTTATTCCAAGCACGTGCATGGAGTGGAGAATCCACGAGTTGCATTATTGAACATCGGCGAAGAAGATTCCAAAGGGAATTTATTGACCATTGCAGCATATAAGTTGCTTTCCGAATCCGACGAGTTAAACTTTACCGGAAATATTGAAGGTAGGGATTTGTTTACTGGGGTGGCAGATGTCATCGTTTGTGATGGATTCACAGGAAATATTGTTTTGAAAGAAGCAGAGGGTATTTACAACTTGATGCGAAAACGCGGAATCCGCGATGAATATTTTGACCGTTTTAATTACGAAAATTATGGCGGAACACCGATTTTGGGTGTAAAAGGAAATGCCGTTATCGGTCATGGTATTTCGAATGACATTGCCATCAAAAATATGTTGTTACTTTCCTACGAAGTGGCCGCTTCGGGATTAGCGACGAAAATAAACGATGCATTTAACTAAAAGATGAATAAACTTACAGCAGCAATTACAGCAGTACAAGGATATGTTCCAGATGACATTTTAAGTAACGAAGATTTATCAAAATTTGTCGATACTTCAGATGAATGGATCACTTCTCGTACTGGGATTAAAGAGCGTCGCATTATGCGAAATGGCGCTTCATCAGATATGGCTGCAGCGGCTGTAAAGCAACTTTTAGAGAAAAAAGGAATTGACCCACTTGACATTGACCTAGTTATCTGTGGTACCGTTACTCCAGATCATCCATTTCCAAGTACAGCGAATATCTTGAGTGATAAAACAGGCATGAAAAATGCTTGGTCTTTTGATGTAAACGCAGCATGTTCTGGATTTCTTTTTGCATTAGCAACCGGTTCGCAATTTATTGAAACGGGGAAATACAAGAAAGTCATTGTTGTTGGGGTAGATAAAATGACCTCCATTGTTGATTACCAAGATCGAACCACATGTGTCATCTTTGGTGATGGAGCAGGCGCTGTTTTATTAGAGCCAAATACGGAGGGACTTGGAGTGATGGACTTTATTTTACACTCTGATGGATCTGGACGCGAGTTCTTGGTTCAACCTGCAGGTGGATCTTTGCATCCCGCATCTATTGAAACGGTAGAAAACAGAATGCATTATGTCAAACAAGAAGGACAAAGTGTATTTAAATTTGCTGTGACAAATATGGCGGATGTTTCCGCGAAAATCATGGAAAAAAACAACTTGACATCAGACGACGTTCAATGGTTGGTTCCTCATCAAGCAAATTTGCGCATCATTGATGCAACGGCAAATCGTATGGGGCTTTCCAAAGAAAAAGTGATGATTAACATCGAAAAATACGGGAACACAACCGCTGGTACTTTGCCTTTGTGCTTGTGGGACTACGAAAAACAGTTAAAAAAAGGCGATACACTTATTTTATCTGCCTTCGGTGGTGGATTTACGTGGGGAGCTATTTATTTGAAATGGGCGTATAACTCGTAATATTAGTAATTTTGAAAAACAAATCATTGTTATGAATTTAGAAGAAATCAAAGACTTAATTAAACTTGTTTCTAAGTCAGGAATCGGTAAAATTGAAATTGAAAACGAAGGATTTAAAATTGCCATTGAAAATGGTGCATCTTTCAGTGAACAACCCGTTTATGTTCAAGCAGCGCCAGCGACGATTGCGCCGGTAGCTCAAGCAGCAGCGGCTCCGGTTGCAGCTCCAGTTGCTACATCCGAAAGCACAGATGAAGCACGATATATTACCGTAAAATCACCAATGATTGGTACGTTCTACCGCACTCCAGGTCCAGATAAGGATGATTTTGTAAGTGTTGGAAGTGTGATTCAACCAGGCGATAAATTGTGCATTATTGAAGCAATGAAAACATTTAACGAAATCGAATCTGAAGTTTCAGGTAAGATTGTTAAAGTTCTTGTAGACAATGCAAGTCCTGTAGATTACGATCAACCACTATTTTTAGTAGATCCAGCATAATAGCTGAAAAAATCTTTCATTATGTTTAAGAAAATCCTCATCGCTAACCGCGGCGAAATCGCTCTACGCGTGATTCGTACCTGTAAAGAAATGGGTATTAAAACAGTTGCTGTTTATTCAACAGCTGATAAAGACAGTTTGCCTGTTCGCTTTGCTGATGAAGCAGTTTGCATTGGTCCGCCAGTGTCAGCGAAATCATATCTTTCCATATCGAATATTATCGCTGCAGCGGAAATTACCAATGCAGATGCGATTCATCCGGGATATGGATTCTTATCAGAAAATGAGAAGTTCTCTCGTGTTTGTCAAGAACATGGTATCAAGTTCATTGGAGCATTGCCTGAACAAATTGCAGGGATGGGAGATAAAGCTACGGCTAAAGCAACCATGATTGCCGCTGGTGTTCCTTGTATTCCAGGATCAGTTGGCTTGTTAAGAGATGTTGCCCAAGGAAAGGAAGAAGCGAAAGTCATCAAGTATCCTGTCATTTTAAAAGCAACTGCCGGAGGTGGAGGAAAAGGAATGCGTATTGTTTGGGAGGAAAGTGAATTTCAAGGTGCTTGGGATTCTGCTCGACAAGAAGCGGGCGCTGCCTTTGGAAACGATGGCATCTACATGGAGAAATACATTGAAGAGCCTCGTCATATTGAAATTCAAATTGCTGGTGATCAATTCGGAAATGCATGTCACCTGTCGGAAAGAGATTGCTCGATTCAACGTCGTCATCAAAAGTTAGTAGAAGAAACGCCATCGCCATTCATGACCGATGAACTTCGTGAACGCATGGGTGACGCAGCTATCAAGGCAGCGAAAGCGGTGAGTTATGAAGGCGTTGGAACCGTTGAGTTTTTGGTTGACAAAAACCGTGATTTCTATTTCATGGAAATGAATACGCGCATCCAAGTTGAGCACACCATTACCGAAGAAGTGATTAATTTTGATTTGATTAAAGAACAAATATTAATTGCTGCGGGACATAAAATTTCAGGGAAAAACTATTATCCTCAAATGCATGCGATTCAATGTCGCATAAATGCAGAGGATCCATATATGGACTTTAGACCTTGTCCGGGGAAAATTACCGATTACCATTGTCCTGGTGGACACGGAATCCGAATAGATGCACATGTCTACGCCGGTTATACCATTCCACCAAATTACGATTCCATGATTTCGAAGCTAATCGTTGTTGCACAAACACGCGAAGAAGCGATTGCAAAAATGAGACGTGCTTTGGGTGAATACGTCATTGGGGGTATAAAAACAACCATTCCTTTCCATCAAAAACTGATGCAAAACGAGGATTTCTGTAAAGGAAATTTCACGACGAAGTTTATGGAGTCCTTTGAATTTTAATTAATTCTTCTTCCATCAGAAAGTTTCTTCTGAATCTTGATCTTATTTAGGCAACCGTTTTGTTGTATGTTCGTTAATTAAGTGCTAAATTTAGCCTGCTAAAACAAATTATTACGAAACACTACTACTACTAAATGAGGTTTATTGCCCTTATTTTCATTTCTCTGTTTTTTACGGCGACGTTAGATGCACAGCTGTGCACACCTCAAACGGTTACGTTTCCAATTACACCTACATCAACACTTCAGTATACTCCTTCTTATTCATCAGGAGTTGTTTTGTTTCCGTTTATGGCTACTGCGGGATGTACGTATACGTTTTCAACCTGTGGACAAAGTAGTATAGACACATACTTGCGCTTGTATAATTCGGCCTACACTTTACTTGGAGCGTGGGATGATCAGTGTTTTTTGCAATCCACTTTTACTTGGACTTGTCCAACTTCGGGACAATACTATGTGCATTTATCAAGATACGTCTGTACTTCTCTGACCGCTGCTACTAC
>Ga0209444_10000129_pt1 | contig 40244 bp, 32 predicted proteins | sample LauGreFaBDMM15DN_2_FD_188215 | JGI IMG/M metagenome (GOLD analysis project Ga0209444, IMG submission 188215) | Freshwater lake microbial communities from Lake Michigan, USA - Fa13.BD.MM15.DN (SPAdes) (version 2) | ecosystem: Environmental > Aquatic > Freshwater > Lake | place: Lake Michigan... | reverse complement strand
GGCAAGGGGAGCACGCAGGTCATCGAAGGCGCATGGGCATTCAATGGCGCTGCCGATGGCGTCGGTAATCCTGATTGGGGCAAAATCACGCTTCCAGCGCTGGCGAGCGGCACCGTATTTCGCTACAAAATCGGTGTCCGCCGCACTCATACGGCCACATCCGTCTACCCCTTCGGCGTCAATGATATTGCTCTAGCAGAACGCATGGAGACGCAATTTGAAATCAACAATTTCAATGCCATGACCGCACAATTTTTCGTTCACAACGACTACGGCGCGCAGCAAACGGGGCTAGAAGAAGGGTTTCACGTGATCCGCACGCGGAACTTTGTCAACCGCAACAACGGTGCATCGATCTTCAAAACCAACACGCAAGTGTTTTACTACGATACCGCAAAGCCCACGGGCATGTTACGCTATCCGAGCGAGAACGACACCATCGGCGGATCCAGCTATGATGCCGTGGTGCTCACGGATCCATCCGTTACCGAGGTTTGGTTTTCCATCGAAGATCTTGATCCATCTAACGATAATGCAGCCACTGGCAATGGCCTGAATCAATGGAAACAAGCGACGCTGGAGGCCAGCCCATCGAATCTCGGCACATCGGGATTCCAAAAAGAATGGCGTTTCGTCTATGCCAACATCCCTAGTTTTGGCACCGCGAACATCCGCGTTCGCCTCAAAGAAGCCTCGTCATCAGCGAATAATTCTTTGAGCGATGTCGATGGATGGTTCACCACGCTTACACGACAAGTCTACACCGGTAGCTCGATCAATTTCAACATCGGGGTCCCTAGCACCACGGGCGAAATGGTGGATCGTAATTTCATCATGCGCACCTATTTCAAAAAAGAGTTGATTCCCAGTGGCATGACGGATGCAGACTTTATCCAAGAAATGTCGGTCTACATCAGCAGCAGTGTCAGCGGCAGCGCCGATAATCCGATCTTACAAAATCGCGGCCTCTATCTGTTAGAGCGTGATGTCAATGCCACCGAGCACTCCGTCGCCTTGATGTTTCCCAATCTCTACAATGGCGATCCTGACTTTCTGCACACCGTGCGTGCCGTACATCAACGCGGCACATTGACTCTCAGTGACAGCGTAATGGTGCGCATGCGCTTGGATGAAACCTCGGACTCTGATGGCGATGGACTACCTGATTTTTGGGAAAACATCCACTTGCTCGATGCGCAAAATGGCACCGGTCGCCATGGTCCTGCGGGAGACGACGATGGCGATGGCTATAGCAATAGCGATGAGTTTCTCGCGGGCATGAACCCACTCAGTGCCGATCCCGAAAACTTTCCCCAGCTCCGCATCGAACCCAATGTCGGCTGGCCGGGCACCTGGAAGCTCAAATTTCCCTCGATCCCGAATCGACGCTATCGAATGAAATATTCGTTCGATCTGCAAAACTGGCAAACTTGGACCGGAGATATGGTGACCACAGGTCAAGCATACAACCCCGAAAACACCTGGATCGACGATGGCTGGAGCACCAATCCACATCCCTCGACCCAAGCCAAGCGCTTCTATCAGCTTCACATCTTGAAGCCCTGATTTGGTAGAAATTGTTAGACGAATGAAAAGGGACGCGAGACTTCACATCAAAAAATTTGTAGTTTTTACAATGCTCATTGCTTAGAAGGGACCAAAACGTAGAGGCGCGGAGGTCGCGGAGAAAATCGCGGAGGTTTTAGCGGGAGGGATTTATGGGGGTATTTGTTTATGGAAATGAGCCAAAAAACCTCCGCGTCTCTGCTTGAACCCTGAATCCGAAGTGGAAACAACGTAATACTCAAAACACACAAAAAATAATGATGATCATCTAAAATCTCCTTTCAGCAAAAATGTCGTAAAAAGAAGTGCGTGTATTTGCCGCTCCTTTCGTGATTTTCGTCGTTGTAAATGGCCATCTGGCATGCGCTTCGGAGTTCGGGTTCACGCTTGACTTGAGCTCATTTTTGGTCATGAGAACTTCAACACATGAGCAGGGAAACTGCGGGCGAAGCAGTGGGCAAAACCAACCATGTTGCTTTTGAATTACGTTTGTAATTCATTCGTTAGCTAAGATGTTTGGCTTTATTCCTGAACTGCTAGCAACCATCCCGATCAGCAACTAAAATCCCTCATATTGCAATACCTTGCGTATCAGGGGCGAAATGCTTCCAGCGAGTGTAAGACCATTAAATTGCTACAAAAAAACAAATGTATCGTATTATTTTGTACTTTTTTCTTGAGTGATTCGTGTTTTTTGACACATTTTGAAATATGAGTTTTTTAGAACATATTACGACATCAGATGCATGCCTATCTCCACTCCCGCCACTCCCGCCGCGTATGGAAGAGCTTCTGCGCGAGACCGTTCAGCAAACCGGCAGAGGCCGCGAGGAAATTCTGCATTTGTGCCTGAAACACGGCATCGAGAGAATGTTGGAAAATCTGGAAAAAGGTGATATTCCCTGACAATTCGCAAAAAATGGATCAGCCGTCCAACGCGGATTAGACGTCTCGAGCTTCGGCCGTTCAAGCGCGCAACTCATCCCACGTCTTCGGCGGGTCGGAGTGGTTGACTGAGATTTTCGCTAGCCGTATTGGAAACGGATGTCTCTGAGAGTCGTGCGCTTTGGGAAATGAGAGTGGGCAGATCGAAGCGCAGGCGGCGCAGATCCTGCAGCCCAGTTTCCATGGCTAGTCGCATGACATCGGCCTTACTAAGACCCGTTTTTTGAGCGGCTTCGGTAATTTTTTTCAGAAGCGCTGGCTCAAAGCGCAGCTGAGTAATGACGGTTTTGGAGCTCATGGCGCGGCTAATATAGCAGAAACGAGAGCGTGTCTCAATTTCTTTTTTTTTACTTGAGATAGTAACTGCTTTAGTTACTTTGACGCATGGATCAAATTGCTACAGTAACCACGATGGAAATTCCGCCGCTTTGGGTGACGGATGAAGTCGAGCAACTGCTTCTCGAAGCCGCGGAAAAAACTGGAAAATCCCAGGAGGAGATCCTGGAGTTTTGCTTAGAACATGGCATTCATAAAATTTTGGAAGGAATGGAAACAGGAAAATCGAACTCGGAACCTCAGAACGTGTGAGCACGCAGAAGTCGATTCATTTGCTTCGATTGCTTGCGCAACATTCTCAGATCTTACCATGAAATCCATCGTGCAGAATTTTGTTATCACTGGGTGCGCTGTCTTGACGGCGGCGGCTCAAATTGATTTAGGTGGTGGCAAAGCCCAAGTGGGCAACCTGTACAACCACGGTTGCCTGGGTAGCCCTGTTGCTTTGGGCACTCTGCAAGCAGGCGCGGTGACGAACCACTCCGGCTTATTTGATCCGATTGCGGATGGCGATGGCACCAGCAACTGCATAGAGTATATCGCGGGTACTTTGCCTACCATCCGCCAACTTTATCTGAGTCGAAATTTCCCTTCCTTAGCCATTACTTCCTCTGACTATGAAAATCGTAGTCTTTCCTTCGACCGTAGTCCGCTGCAGCCCCCCTGTGCAGTCCTCCAATTCTCCCATTATTGGGTTAGCAACAGTCGCCGTCTCCCTGCTGTCTTTGGGGAGGCGGTGCACTAAAACAAAACAAGCGCAGCAAAAAGCACTCATTTCTGCGGGGGCGATGCGGTGATCCAATCAACAGGTTTTTCTGAGCTAGCCTCCGAAAATCGGGTCAGAGGCTAAGTTATGATTGGGGTGTGTGGGAGCGGAATATAAACCCAAAGCACACGCCCGAATATGAAAGTATAACGCAGAAGACACGACCCCGAATTTAAAGCCCGCGTAGCGCTTGAGGCACTCAAAGGAGTGAAAACAGGCGAATCGAACCCGGAATGGCCGCAAGAAATAACTGTGAAAGAAGCTCTCAACATTCGCCCATGGATCGTACAAAAAAAATTCACACGTGGAATGTTCGCATCAAGTTCTTCGATGTAAAATCTGATTTCCCTCAATACAAAAACCCTAGGGAATTCCTAGGGTTTTTCGTTCGCGTATTTTCAACGCAGAATACTTAGATCAAGCCTGCTTTGATCAGCGTATTCAAGGCGCCATTTTTGGTGATGGTCTTGATCGCTTTGCAGGAGAGGCGCATTTTTATGTAGTGACCAAATTCGGGCACCCAGATGCGTTTGTCCTGAAGGTTAGGAGAAACTTTGCGTTTCACAACCTTGGTGACGTGACGACCGATACCGCCTTTTTTCTTGGCGAGACCGGAACGATGAATACGTCCACCACTGCGGACATGAGAACCTCTGATACTACAAATGCGTGACATGGCTAAATAAAATTTGCTGTTGCGGGGAGCGAAGAGAAGCGAAAAAAATGGGATTAGTCAAGCAAAAATCGTATGATTTGTTGTTTTTAATTTCGGATGTCTGAGATAATCACGGTTTGCTAAGCCAACGTGCCGCATTCTCCATGATTTGGAGCGGTTCCGCTTGCAGGAAAATCGGATACGTTTCGTGTCCTGGCCGGAAGTAGAAAACACGACCTTTGCCAATGTTCCATACGCAGCCGCTGCGGAAATGCTCGCCTTTGGCCCAGTGCTCTTCAAAAATTACCTCGTCAGGCTGCGGCACGTGAAAGGGCTCGGCATACATTTCTGTCTTCGCAATCGACCACTTTGCGGGTATTCCTTTTGCTAACGGATGCTGTGGATTCCGTGTCACGATCTGTGATGCGGCACCATCGGCGCGCCACGAAGGAAAAACGCAGAGCGGAAGTTCTAGCGTGAGGGTATCACCAGCGCCGATGATGCGTGGGGTCAGTGGGTCATTGATTTTCGGAACCGTGCCGATGGGATTCTCATAGCGCAGTGCGAACTCTTTGCCAGGACCTAACTGCTTTTTGGCATCATCGATCGCGCGTGCTTGCATGAGCTTGACGAATGGCTTGGACCAATGAGCGGAATGCAGCACGACGAGAGAGAGCCGCCCTTCTCTCACTCGACGTACGATCTCATCGGCGCGTGCGTTGTCGAGATCGGAGTTTTTCTTGTGCGACCAGAAGATCAGCACGTCAGTTTTGTCGAGCTGCTCTGCGGCGAGTCCTTGCTCGGGGGAGTTTAAGCCTTCTGAGCGGACTACGAGCCCCTCTTGCTTCGACAGATGTTTTGCGATGGCATCGCCCAGGTAGCCGCCGTTGTAAGCTTGTTTTTGTTCCTCTTGTCGCTCGTCCCATACCAGCACGCGAAGTGGTTCGCTCGCAGATGCTACGACTGCACAGGTGGTGGCGACGAAAGTGCTGAGCTTTTGTGAATAATTCATGTGATTCAAAGAACGGAAGGAGTAATGTGAGGAACGGCGCTGAGAAAACTCGGATAGTCCGGCTGCCATCCGGTAGCACGCAACTTTTCGTTAGAAACCTGCTTGTGCGTCCAACCGCGCTTGCGATCGAGATCGCGCGGCCCACTCGGCGGCAGGGGCCGTTGGAAAAATTCTGCGAGCCCTTGGTAAGTTTCTAACTGAGAGAGGGATTGGGAATCGGAGGTGTTAAAAATTTCGCCGCAGATCGACTGGCAATAATTTTTTGTCAGGGCGAGGTCAAGCAAATGAAGAATGGCGCGCGCGGCGTCATCGCGATGAATTTGATTGAGGAGACGCCTTCCGTCTTCTTCGATGATGGCATCGCCTTGGAGAAATTTTCGCAAAATGACCGAGCGTGCAGGCCCGTAAATGCCTGATAGGCGACAGACGATGCCGCCATGAGAAGTGGTCAGCTCTTCGGTAGCGAGCAGGATTTTCCCCGTCTCGCGATCGGGCACGGCAGACGATGTTTCGGTGACGACAGAGCCATCGGTCTGACTGTAGACCGAGGAACTGGAGGTGAACAGAATTAGGCTGTGAGGGAATGCTTGCTGAAGGTTTTTGATACCCTGGAAATACACGTGTTGGTAGGAGGGGGCGCCACCTTTGCCACTACTGGCGCAGTGAACGATGGCATCGGGCGGAGCGATTGCTTGTTGCAATTGATCTACGGAAGCAGCATCGCCGAGGTCGCAGGCGTGGCTATCATCATGGCCGCTGAGAGAGCAGCGCGAAACCTGCCACCCTTGCGCCAGCGCACGATTTCCGACTTCGGCACCAAGATATCCATTTCCTGCGATCAGCAACTGCATTGGCAGATCATAGCTTGCAGCGAAGAAATTGCAAACGGAAGCTCGGTCATTGACTGTTCGTAGTGTAAAAAAAATTGCCCAGAATTCTTGTAACGTTGGGACAATAGTGCAGTAAGTGTCGAGTGGAAGTCTTCCCCAAAAAATACAGCCCCCGCCTTGTGACGGGGGCTGCTGGGGTTTATTGAAATTTTTTTCTCTGTGATTGCTGTGACTTAGCGTGATGGAGAATCCTGTAATTTTCTGGTAGGAGGGCCTTGAGGCTTGCCTTTACCATGTATTGGAGGAGGGCCTTGTTGGGCGCTGCCATCAGCTGCTGGTGGCGGGGACATTTCGTTGCCTGTGAGCTCACCGTCGCCATTGGCATCGAGCTGGAGTAAGGATGCTGTGGCGTTTTTCAATTCCTCTGCGGAAAGTTTTCCGTCTTGATCGACGTCGAGTGACTCAATGAATGGAGGCGGACGGCGCGGAGGTTTTGGTGCGTAGGGATTGTGTTCTTTTTTCGGAGGGAGTACTTCGTCAATAGTGATCTTGCCGTCACCATTGGCGTCGATCTCGATCAGGGCCTCGGCGGCAGCTGCAATTTCTGCGGTGGAAATTTCTCCATTTTCATCGGCATCAAGCGCGGCGAAAAGAATCGGCACGCTGGGAGGTTGGGGCGCTGGTGCTGGATCACCTGCTGGTGCATTTTCTTGGGCCCATGAGGCAGATCCGAGGGTAATGAAGGTGAGGATCAGAGTTGTTCTTTTCATGATGTTTTGTTCGGACGGTTAACTTGTGTCCGAGAAAACGATGCGCACAGGTTTGTTAAGATCTGATGTGAATGAAGAAGAAAATTGTAAAGAGCTTGTTAAGATTCGAGGACCAGTCGACGCATCGCGGTGGAGTTGTGCTCGGCTGAATCTCCTATCGAAAAATGAAGCGCGTGGAATTTTCCGCCAAGATGAGCTGGGTGCGTGAGTGTTTGGAAATTGCGCAGCGTCTTGGCATCGAGATCTCGACGAGTGAGTCGATCTGCAGCATTTTTAGTGAGAAAAAACTCTTGGGGCTCAAAGCCTTTGAGTGTGCATCCAGCAGCAATTGCCTCACGTGCTACCGCGGTGAAATTGACATGCGCTGTGATGTCGCATTGGCCGAGATTTTCTAACGGATTATCGGATGCTTGATGTTGTTGATAGACACGCAAGGTGCCGCGCGAGCGTTCGACTGCATAGTATTCTGGCTCAGCAAAGCCGTAGTCGAACCACAACAATTCTCCGAAGCTGATGCAAGATCGCAGTTTTTGCCAGAATGAGAGAGAGCAATCGCGGATCTCCGTGCGGTAGCCCAGCGGATATTCGCAGTTTTGCAAAAGGGAAGGAATGCTTGCGATGCTAGTTGTTAGGCGCTCTTCCAGTGGTGTATCTTGCGCTATTGAGTGAATGGTGACTTCCTTCCAGCCTTCAGCCGTTTTTTCGATGAGGTGGCATGGAAAAGCATCGAGCACTTCATTGGCGTAAACGAAGGTTGGCAGCTCCGCAAGTGAGTCCACGTTTTCAAGACAGCGTACTTTTGGTCCGTAGGATGCGAGCATTTTCGCTTGAAAAGCGCGGGGTAAGGGAAGGGGATCGATGCAGCAGAATTCCAACTCATGCCATGCATCGGGATGATCGAGAGCGAGCGAATCTAGCACATCGATGGCTAAAGATGCGTTGTTAGGGCCGATCTCGATGATGCGCCATGGGCCTGCGATTTGGGCATTTTTCCACCATCGAGCGATAACATCGGCGATGATTTGTCCGAATAAGGGGCCGCAGCTCACGCTGGTGAAAAAGTCACCGTCTTTTCCGACTTGAGTAGGCACTTGGGCGTAGTAGCCTAAATCAGGGTGGTAAAGGCAAAGATCCATGTGCTTATCGAACGAAATCGGAGACATCTCATGGATGATTTTCCTCAAGCTGAAGGTTGCGTTTGAATCAATTTTAGGATAGTTCATGGGTCGACACATGGCAGCAAGCAGCAGCAGTTGGAGAAGCAAGAGACTAAAACCCCGATTCTACAAGAGAAAAGGGTTTTGGGCGGGCATTTTTGGATTTTCGTTGTTGCTATGCATCGTTGCATTTATTGCGTGGAATGCCTACAGCAAACCCTATAGGGAGCGTGCGATGACGTATGATTTGGAGCGCATCAATGACATTGAGGTGCCGAGTATCATCCTTGACCGCCATGGTCGCGAGATTGGGCGGATTTTTGTGGAAAACCGGAGCATGATGGCATTTGAGGACATTCCGCAAAATTTCATCAATAGTCTCAAAGCGGGAGAGGATAGCCGATTTGATACGCATGATGGAGTTGACTACATCGGTGTCGTGCGTGCAGCGCAGAAGTTGGTTACCAATCGAGGAGAAATCACTCAGGGCGCGAGCACGATTACGCAGCAGTTAGCACGCGATGCATTCAGTTTGAAAGCGGAAGCCAAGCGCCGTCAGGAATCAGGCTTCCAGCGCAAGATGGTCGAGATGTTTCTCGCGCAGCGCATAGAGCGGAGGTATCGAAAGGATGAAATTCTCGGATTTTTTGTCAATCGATCTTTTCTAGGAAGTGGTTACTATGGGTTGCGCTCAGCCTCGTTGGGCTACTTTGGCAAAGAGCCGAAAGATCTAACAGTGTATGAGTGTGCGTCGATTGTTACGGTATTGCGCAATCCTTTTGAATTGAGTCCGATGAATAATTTGGAAGCTAACAAAAAAGGGCGTGATCATGTTTTGTGGAGGATGAAAGAGGAGGGTATGATTACCGGTAAGGAGTTGGCGAGTTATCAATCAATGCCGGTGAAGTTAAACCCGCGTCCATTGCAGCGCGGTACGAGTCACGTGTATGAGCTGATTGCGGAGGAAGCGCGCAATGCGATTGGCGAGGATGCCTTTGCGAAAGGTGGCTTCACGATCCGCACGACGATCTTGAAGGATGCGCAGGATGCGGCATTGGCCGCGCTTCAATCCACCTTGAACGCCATCGAATCACAGCCTGGCTATATTCATGCCAGATATGCAGACTACAAAAAATCTACCCTGCCTCCATCGTATCTGCAAGGTGCGGTATTTATGATGGATCATGAGACGGGTGAGGTGCTCGCGTATGTGGGGGGACGCGATTATGCACACTCGCAATATGATTTTGTCGCCAAGGGCAGAAAACCGCTTGGCACGGCATTTTTCCCGTTTGTGGTGGCCGCAGGCTTTTCCAATGGCCTAACCCCGGCCACATTGGTCGAGGACCAACAAATGGACAACCGGATGATCATGGTAGGTGGTAGCGAGGGTGTTTTAGGTGAGTGGGGGGCAGAGAATTCGAAGCCTGTTTTCGAAGGCGAAATCCCCGTTCGTAAGGCGTTGGAAAAGTCTAAGGTAGCGGCAATGATCCGATTTGGCTCGAAAGCTGGGCTCGATAAGGTAGCGGAAAGTGCTCGGCGTTTTGGCTTCCAAATCCCGGATGAAGAGAAATTACCTCGCATGTTGGTCGGTTGGGAATCTGCATCGATGCTTGAAGCCGTTGCGGCGATCAGCAGCTTTGCGCGTGCTGGTGAGACGGGAGCGCAGAGCACTGTTTATGTTGATCGCATTGAGGATAGCACGGGCCACGCCGTGATGCAACGGGTGGCCCAAGAGCCTAAGCGTGGGCAAGCACTCGAAGAAGCAACGGCTTATCAAGTGCACAACATGCTGCAAGGAGTCGCAACGAACGGAAATCTGAGCGGAAGCATGAGCGACATGAAACCTGCATTCTCGGGAGTGGTGAAGACTGGAGCGATGCATGATTTTTCAGGCTGCTGGAGCCTCGGCTACACGCAGCGCATCGGTTGTGGCGTGTGGTGCGGATTTTTGCAGGGGTCAGCAAAACCAATCTATGAAGGAGCATTTGGCAAGGATGTGGCGCTGCCTGTATGGAAAGCGGTAATGAACACCTTACCCGATGAACTGCTGCATGGCGAGATCGCTCGGCCTGCGTCGATTGTCGAGGTAGATGTCTGCCGGGTCAGTGGTCAGCGTGCGAGTCAGTATTGTTACGAAACCGTGGATGATCCTACGACGGGGCTGCCGAAGCTACGTGATGCAAGAGTGAAGGAATTTTTTCGCAGTGGCACTGAGCGCATTCCTATTTGCCCCGTCCACTCTGGAGGCATGCCCTCGATTGACAATCATCAAGCGAATGATGACAACGCTTTGGCTACCCTGGACGCAGTGCCTGTGCGTGCCAAAGAGCCTCTTTTGTTAGGTAACGATCCCTATCTTTCTGAAATCGCTTCTGGAAAAAACCGTGATGAACTTGAAGCCGCAGAAGGAGCTTTTTTCCGAAGTATTCAAAGTACCTATGATGCCATTGATCTTGGTGATGAGGAGGCACAGTTGCCGATGTCCCAACCGGGCAAATTGGAAATCGAGGTAGAATAAAGCTCCTTATGTCTGCAAAAAAATCTCAACCACCTATGAAGGAGCAAGCCACTGATAGACGACGCTGGAATGCGTTTGTCTGTGATGATTGCCGGGCTATTTTCCGTGTGCCTGCTGATTACGAGGGTAAGGGAATCGTCTGTCCGCGCTGCGATCGGATGTTGCGCATGCCCACAGCACAGGATGACCTAAGCCCCGTGCAAGATCCCTTAAAAGATTCACTTAATCAATCTGCTGTCGTTGTGTTAGCCACCCCAGCAATACCTGAAGTGGATGAAGTTTCAGTGCGCGATGATCAAAAATCTCCTTCGTCGCACCAAGATTCTGGGCCGAACCAGGCCGCCGATCAAGAAGCTCCGATTGAAAAAATTAGCCACTCTGGTCAATGGAAAAAACGAAAGGGTAAGAAGCATAGTGAAAATGCGGAGGATACTTGGCAACAGCCCGCCTCGTATCATGGAAGAAAGCCTAGGTTGAAGCGTAAGCCTTGGTGGCTTGGACCTGTCATTGGTGCTTTGTTGATGGCATTGTTGTGGATTTTGGTATCGAAGCTGCGTGATGAAAAGCCGCAAGAAGTGGTTGTTTCGCCACAAGTTGCTACTCCGCTAATGCCAGAGGTGATTACTCCAGTTGATGCAGAAAAGGCCAAATCGCAGAAGAAATATTTGCAGGAGCTTCAACAAATTGAGTCAAGCGTGATGTCGTTTCTGACGGCGAAAAGCCCCGACGAAATGATGCGCTGGTTGCGCGATACGCCTGGTCTTAGAGAAAAAATGGCAGCTCATTACAAGCAAAGTCCATTCACAACTCTTGGCTTTTCCTCAATCGATCAATCCACTATCGAGCTCAGCGAGGAGAGCGGTTCTTTCTCTGCTACTGTCGTAACGGCTGATTATGATCAACGTCAAATTCATCTAATCCACGATGAAAAAGAATTTCGTATCGATTGGGAATCGTGGGTGGGATGGTGTGAGATGAGCTTTGAAAGCATTCGGGAAAATTGCACTACGCAGCCAGTAGAGATTCGAGCCATGGTAGAATTCGAGACGTATTATAATTTCGATTTCCCAAAAGAAGAGGAAAAAAAATGGCAATCATATCGTTTGGTCGCGATCGATGGATCTACCTTACTCCATGGGTATGTGAAGCGTGGTTCCGCGCTGGGCAATCAGTTGCGGCTTTTTCCTGATGAACAATCGCGTCCGATGATCTTGCGTGTACGCCATAAAAATGAGGACAGCCAAAAATCACAGGTATTGATCGAATCCATCGTCGAAACTGGTTGGGTGAAGGATTTGCCGAAGTAAACGAGATCGGTGAAAGACTTCATAGCGCGCGAATTTCTGCTGTGGCGCGGTTGTTCGGGACAAAGATCTGTCTAGCGACGCGACGCACGTCATCTGCTGTGACAGGAAGTAAGCGCTCACGTGAGACTTTGGGGCTGACAATTTCACCATCAAACATCAGGCCTTCCGCGGCCCATGCCATGTGGGCACCTGTGGATTCCAAGGCGAGCTTGTTGGCTGTGATCGCGACTTTTTTAGCGCGGGCTAGTTCTTCCTCATTAGGACCTACTTTGATGAGCTGCTCGAGCTCTGCATTGATGGCCAGCATCGCTTGTTCTCGGCACCCAGGGTCTAACCCGGCGCTGATTTCTAGGCATCCTGTATCTTCAAAAAAGGCGAGATCACAGGAGATTTGATAGCAAAATCCTTGCTCCTCGCGCAATCGCTGAAACAACCGAGAGCTGGTGGACTCGCCGAGGATGATCGAGAGCAAGCGCAAGGCATGCCGCGTTTGATCATGACGACCAACTGTGTGATAGGCGATGGCTAACTGCAATTGCTCGGTCTCGCGATGTTGCACAATGTTAGGGTTTGTGGCTTTTCCTACAACAAATGGTTTGGCTTTAGCTGGTGGTTTTGTGGTTTCCTGCGGAAGATAGGGGCCGATGATTTGAGCGAATTCCGCCGGACTGTAGGGTCCAGCAGCTGCGATCACGATATCGGAGCGAAAGTGATTTTTTTGACTGAAGGAAAAAAGATGATTGCGGGTAATGGTATCGAGCGACTTATGCGTCCCCGTGATTGGTGAGCCTAACGGATCAGGAGACCACAGTGCTTGAGAAATAAGATCGCTGATGTGATCACCGGGAGATTCTTCATACATGGTGATTTCCTCATGGATTACATCACGCTCGAGTGCTATCTCGCGTGGAGGTAGCGATGAGTGCCATACCATGTCGCTAAGAATATCGGCAAGGAGAGGTAGCGATGAGGCATCACCGCGCGCATCGTAAATGATATGATCTTCTGAAGTCGAGGCATTCGACTGTGCTCCTGAGCTTTCCAGTTGCATCGTTAACTCACGAGCCGAACGTCTCGCTGTGCCCTTGAATGCCATGTGCTCCATGAAATGTGCCAAACCCGCTTGCTTGGGTGGATCGTGTCGCGAGCCAGCTGGGATATAGATGGCAAAAGTTGCGCACTCAGAAGCGGGCATGCTGGCAGTGGCGAGGCGCATGCCGTTGGCGAGGTGTTGCCAATGATAAGGTTGGTGCATGAGATGGGCTCAGAGTGTAGAGTTTTCTTTGTTGAGAAGATACGCTGCCATATCCAGATCACTCGGTAGTGTAATTTTGATGTTCGGCTTGCGTGATTCCACAATGTGGGTAGAAGCACCGAGTAACTCTACAGCAGATACTTCATCCGTGACTAGGTGATTTCTCTCACGAACTTGCATGTAGGCGCCACGCAAAACGTTCACCTGAAAGCATTGCGGTGTCTCCATGAACCAAAGATTATCACGATCTACGCCACTGCGCACAAAGCCTTCAGAATCGGATCTTTTCAATGTTTCAGTCACACGTCGTGCCAATGTGCTAGCGCCGTATTGACGTGCCGATTGAATGCACTCCTCAATGGCATCGACAGCGATCATGGGTCGAGCACCATCGTGAACAGCGACGATCGTTGTTCCCTGCGGCAATGCATGCAAGCCCTTCTCCACGGAGTCTTGTCGATCTGCGCCGCCGTCCACTTGATGTACAGGTTTAGGAAACTTATATCCTAACAAATCAGCAAAACGTTCTTTCGGGCTTACGACGAAAACCTCATCAATGCTGGGCGCTGCGCAAAAGGCCTCGACCGTTCGTAGCAAGACAGCTTTACCAAGGAGAGGGGCACTGAGTTTATCAAAACCCATGCGGCGTGATGAACCAGCTGCGACGATGATAGCGGAAATGGACATCGGGGTTTGCAAATCAATGATTACTGAGGAGTTGTGATGTTGTCGGTTGCTTTTGGAGCACTAGGTGCCGTGGCGCTGGGCAATGGATTGCCCGAGGCCGGTGGTAATCCTGGTGTCAAGCCAGGGAGTCGACGAATCGGGGCCTTGGGTATGATCACGGGGACTTCGTCAAAGCTGAGAAGTAACGACCATTCATATTCTTTTTTCGAGGGAAGTTGATAGTGAGGCAGCGCGGTGGCCCCCCATGAATCTGTTCCCCCTAGTCCCGAGTGCTTATGGTCGATGTTGAGAGTGAAAAAATCGCGTTGAGCAAGACTGGATGGGTGAGCGGCAAGAGTCACATCTTGCACCGAGCAGGGATAGCAGGAGATCTCTAACAAATCAGCGCCTTGTGCATCGATGCGCAAGGCTTTGGGTGAATCGGGTGAACCAAGTTTCGCCCAGCGAATGCCCGTGCGTTGGCCTGATTCCTGTGGATCAAGATAGCGGAAAAACATGTTAGGCACGTAGCCACTGTGCAGTGTAGTCCAAGAGCCTGTTTGGCGGTCGTTGTAGTTCTCGTGAGGGCCTTTACCATACCACTCGAGTGAACCATTTCGCGAGGAAACATGGGCGCTGAAGCCGATGCGTGGAATGGTGGGCAATTGATCAGCACGGAATTGTGTTTTTACGATGCATTGGTCGGTCCCCGTAAAGCGATAGATTATGGTGGCGCTGCTCTTACCTGCCGGAATGTTGATTTCAGCGGTAACTAAAACATCGTTGCCGTCTTTAACTGCCTTCACGCTTGAGGCCGTAGCACGGGCACCAGCATATTGCCAGACCTTGAGATTGTGATCGAGCTTAGCTCCCTCATCATTGTTGGTGGTAGGACGCCAAAAATTCAAGCTCAAGGGGCTGCGGAGCCATTCAAAATCGAGATCCCTGATCGAGCTCAAGACGCCTGTTTTTTTACTAATCACAGCTGTGACGCGACGACTTTTTACGATGATTTCCTGTTCATTTTCGCTAAAAGAGGCCAGCTCTTTTGACTCGCGCGTTTTGGCGGGCTGGCGCGTTGTCCAAGGCAGCGGGAATTCATTCCATGCCACGGGTTGCCCTTTGTCATACCATGCAGTTGGCTCAGCATGATCGTATCGAACTCGGAAAAAATACTCGGCACCTTCCTCGGGTGTGTGATTGGTTGCTACCGTGATGGTTTGAGATGCCTGTGGTGCTAGGTTGGGCAACGCCAGTTCACCTTGACCGACAGGTAATCCATTTTTCAAAAGCTTCCATGAGGCCGTAACGTAGTTGAGTGAACGGAAAAACGATTCGTTGTAGACCTTGATCTGTAAATCTGGCTTGGTCATATCCACGGTCGTGGTGTGGATTTCCTGATAGATGGTTTTGACTTCCTCAAAGTGCGGAGCAGGACGAAGGTTCGGCTGCACGAGTCCATTGCAGCAGAATGAGCGGTCTGTGGGTCGATCATTGAAATCACCACCATAAGCGAAAAATTTCTGTGCCTTGGGCTTCTCTGCGTCTTTGGTGAAATCCAACAAAACGACGGCGTCTTCTGGCGCAGAAGTTGTTAGATCAGGTGATAATGCACGACCATACACAATCGCGCGACGGATGGCTCCATTGAGTTTACGAGCGGTTTCTTCGGTATCAATCGCGATGCCGAGGTCCATGGTGTTGGGTGTGATTTTTGCGGTGCATGGTGTAGTTGCGACGACTTGCTTATCGATCACAAGGCGTAGAGTTTGGCCATCATAGATGCCGGCATAGGTATGGAATTGCGATGCGGCATTTGCTGGAAGATCAGCGCTGATACTGTGCCATTTTCCGTTATCGTAGATGAAAAACTCCAGCTTACCGGTATCAGAAATTTTCAACGAGTATGAGGTGTCGCCCTTAGCAATGAGAGGCTGGCCACCGATGCTGCCGCCGGTATTATTGAGACGAGCCTCAGCGATCAAGGTAAGTGAGCCGCCCATATTAAGCGCCTCACAATGCTCCACCGTCGTTCCACCTGCGTAGAGCCCTTCTTTCGCATCCATGAGGCCAAGCATGCGCACGGTGAGCTTCTTGCCTGATCGGTCCTCGCAATCCGTCATTTTGTGTTTGCTGCTGAGAATGCCTTGGTCCTTCCAATCCCAGATGAAGCCACCTTGAAGGAGTCGTTCTTTGCGCATGAGATTCCAGTAGTCAATGAGGTTGCCGCTGGAATTGCCCATGGTGTGGTTGTATTCACACTGAATCATCGGACGCTGTTGAGAAATCGGCTTCTTCTCTTCGTCACGGCAATACTTTTCGCTCTCTGTTACGCTGGCATACATCGGTGCAAAAAGATCAACATGTTCGGCACGCTGGGCGCGCTCATAATGCACAGGCCGTGAGGGATCGCGCTGTTTAATCCACTGCGACATCTTAACGAAATTTTCGCCATCGCCTGCTTCGTTGCCCATCGACCACAAGACGATGCAGGGATGGTTTTTGTCGCGTTCTAGCAGATTTTTCATGCGATCAAGATGCGCTTCATACCAACTTGGATCTTTGGCAAGTGAGGCTGCATCATAGCCCATTCCGTGTGACTCGATGTTCGCTTCGGCAACGACGTAGAATCCGAGTTCATCGCAGAGTTCGACGAGTGCGGGATCGTTCGGGTAATGTGCGGTGCGGACGGCATTGATATTCGCGCGTTTCATTTGCAGCAAGTCGGCCTTGATATCATCGCGTTTCACATAGTGACCGGTGAGATGATGGTGATCGTGGCGGTTTACTCCTTTGATCAAAATCGGCTGACCATTGTGAAGAAATTGGCCATTCTTGATTTCATTGCTACGGAATCCAGTTTTACCTGCGTGCACAGCGATGATGTTGCCAGCTGCATCTTTGACGGTGATTTCATACGCATACAAGTGCGGCAATTCCGCGGACCATGGTTTGACGTTTTCGATGCGATCGACTTTCACCGTTTGCTGCGCTGTCTTGTTGGCGGGTATTGTGAGATCAATGTTGGGCAACGAGATTTTGCTGTTATCGGGTGCAGTCAGTTCTAACAAAACACTGACTTTGGCTTCGGCATCGGACTTGTTGCTCACATCCGCGATGAATTCCAAAGTGCCCGTTTTGTAATCGTCGGTCAATCCCGCTTTGATCCAGAAATCGCGGAGATCGACCGCTGCGGATGACCACAGGTAGACATCACGGAAAATGCCTGAGAGGCGGAACATGTCCTGATCTTCCAGATAGGAAGCGTCGGAATACTGATAGACTTCGATCGCTAGCACATTCTCGCCCTCTTGCAGATAAGATGTAAGATCGAACTCGGCAGGGGTGCGAGAGTCTTCGGAATAGCCGACTTTTTTGCCGTTGAGCCAAAGATAAAATGCGGAATCGACGCCGCCAAAAACGATGGCGGTGCGACGGCCTTTCCACTCGGTAGGTAGTGTGAACTTGGTGCGATAGGAGCCCACTTGGTTGCGATTGTCGAGAGGGAAATTGGTAAAATGCTGCGGCGGTTCACCCATCACGAATGGAGGGTTTTTCGCGAATGGATAGGTAATGTTCGTGTATAAAGGTGCGCCGTAGCCATGGAGTTGCCAGTTTGCTGGGACGGGAATTTCTTTCCACGCAGAGTCATCGAACGTCGCTGCTTCGAATCCTTGCGGGCGTGTGGCAGGATTGCCGGTGTGGTTAAATTTCCAGTTGCCGTTGAGGAGCTTGCACCATGGGGATTCAAGACGAAGTTTGCCATTGGCAGCTTCCTTGCTAGGAAATGGCATCGAAGTGGCGCGAGGAGCTTCCTTGTTGATACGAAAAACAGCTTGGTTCTCCCAATCGGCCTGCTGGCCATGGAGAAGAGTGCTGAGAATAAGAAAAGATAGAAGTCGTTTCATGGCGAAGTGGATGGTTGAGTAGTAACGCAGAATTGCGCGCTTGTAAAAGAAAATGCCCCGCCTTTTTGCAAAGGCAGGGCAGGGAAAATTCAGGTCAGATTACCAGTAGATGTAGTAGAGGACGAGCATGGCGACGATCACCGCGACACCACCAATCTTGGCAACTTTGGACGACTCGAGTGCGATGGTTTCCGATACGGGAAGCTTCGCTGGAGTTTGGAGTGGATTGACGAAGTTGAGAATCACTCCGATGAGGACAATCACGAGGAAGCAGATACTCATGCGGTCGAGGAATGTGATTTCGGAAGCAAACCACATGCCGTTGTTGCAGAGTGCCGGACCTACGAACCATTTAATCGCTCCGTAGAGAACGATGTTGATGATGATGCCAAGCCATCCGAAGTAGCGTGGTGTGCGTGGAGCGAGGAACCCGAAGAGGAACACAGCGAGGATGCCTGGGCTGATGAATCCTTGGAATTCTTGGATGATGGTAAAGATCCCGCCAAACGCAGGATTGCCGAGGAACGGTGCAATGATGCAAGCGATTAGCACGAACAATAAGGTGAAGCCTTTACCTGCATTGACCAATTGGTCTTGCGTTGCGTCTTTCTTGAACTTCTGGAAAATGTCCATTGTTGCGATCGTGGCCGCAGAGTTCAGCATGGATGCCAATGAGGAAACAACAGCACCAAAGATCGCTGCGAGCACAAACCAAGTGATGCCGGGTTTCATGAGATTGCGTAGCAAGATCGGGAAGGCGGCATCGTAGTCATAGCCGATGAGCTTATTGCCCTTGTTGGCGCTGCTGGCACTGACGATGTCGTTGTTCGCTGCCGCGAGAGCAGCGGGTGAGTTCTCCGTTTTCGGAACGGGCACACCGGTGATTTTGGCATTGTGGGCCAGAACGGTCGCAGCTTGCTCGGGATTGGTTTTCGCAAAGTTCTCTGCGAATGGATAGACCGTGGCTTCACCTTGGGTGATTGCTTCGATCATGGGTGCGTTTTTCTTTGTAGCTTCCCCTGCGAGGTCTCCGCGATACAGGTTGAAGCAAAGAATACCAGGGATGACGACGATGAAAGGAATGATCAATTTGAGTGCAGCAGCAAAAATAATACCCTTCTGACCTTCGGCGAGGGACTTCGATCCGAGAGTGCGTTGCACGATGTATTGATTGAGTCCCCAATAGAAAAAGTTAGGAATCCACAATCCTAACATGAGAGCAGTCCATGGAATCGCAGGGTCTGTGATCGGGCGCTTCATGTGCAGCTTGCCGCCCTCGAGGTTTTCACCAGCAACGGCAACGGCTTCACGGTCTTTGCCATCATTAAGTAAAACAAAGCGTTCATAAGCACCAGCGTTTCTGATGTCTTCAACGGTAGCGGAAGAATTGTTGACTTTGGTGAGGATGAGCTCATTCGGGTCGGCATCTTTCATGGCTCCAAATGCTAACCACATTACGACACCGCCGCCGACAATGAGCGCTGCACCCCAGATCAAGTCGGTCCATGCGCATGCTTTGAGACCACCTACAAAAACATAGATGGCAGCAGAACCGCCGATGATCCAGCAGCCAACTGTGATCGATCCGAGGTCCAAACCCGCGACAGAAATGTCGTGGAAGAACACCGATACCACTTTGGCGCCAGAATAGATTACCGATGCGGTTGGTACACCGACGAGAATGATCAGCGTGCTAACAGCCATCACTGAACGCGAGAACACACCGTAGCGGTATTCGAGGAACTCAGGAATGGTGTAAATACCACAGCGCAATAGTTTTGGTAGGAACACAAACGCTGTGACGACGAGGGTCACAGCAGCCATCCATTCATAGGAAGCGATAGCCATACCAAGCCAGTCAGCGGCTTGACCAGACATGCCGACGAACTGTTCCGTCGAAATGTTTGCGGCGATCAACGAAAAGCCGACCAACCACCAAGTAAGTCCGCGGCCTGCTAGGAAGTATCCTGCGGCACCACCTGATTGTGTTTCACCTGCGGTTTCTTTGTTTCCTTGGCGGATGCCGAAAGCGATTACGCCAACAACGGCAACGAGGAAAAGCACGATGTCGAGAGTGCCCATCGCCGCTGTCTCCGAGCCCGTAACGGCGAGTAATGAAAAGAGAGAATTCATAAAAGTATGATTAGGGGGAATTTACTTGGCGCTGAATTTGTGGATCATGGTGTGCTTGTAGGTTTCACCAGGCTTGAGCACAGCAGTTGGGAAGTTTGGCTTGTTTGGCGCATCGGGATAATTTTCCGTTTCCAAGCAAAACGCGGTGCGGTGTGCGTAGGCGACGCCTTTTTTGCCAATAGCTTTGCCATCGAGGAAATTTCCACCGTAGAACTGGATTGCAGGTTGATTGGTGAATATTTCCATCACACGGCCGGACTTGGGATCTTTCACGCGAGCTGCAAGGCGCACACCATCGGTTTTGCGCAGCACCCAGCAATGGTCGTAGCCGAGGCCGAGTTTGATGGCTTCGAAGTCAGCATCGACGCGTTCACCAATCGCGGTAGCTATGGTGAAATCAAGAGGTGTTCCAGCGACGGGGGCGATTTCGCCACTCGGAATCAAGCCGGCATTGGTCGGGAGATAATGATCGGCTTCGAGTTGTAGCACGTGATCATTGATTGAGGCATGCGGATCTCCCGAGAGGTTCCAGTAGCTATGGTGTACGATGTTGAGGACCGTTGGTGCATCGGTGGTGGCTTCAGCTTCCCACTTGAGTTCGTCGTTGTCGTTGAGCGAATAGGTAACTTTCACCGCGAGATTGCCAGGATAGCCTTCTTCACCATCTTCGGAGAGATAGGAAAATTCAACTCCGCCATCGACTTGCTTGCCGGTCCAGAGAACTTTATCGAAGCCTTTGATTCCGCCGTGAAGATGGCAGGGAATGCCGCCGGGATCATTGTTGGTGGCCAGCGTGTATGCTTGGCCATCGAGCGTGAATTTGCCATCCTTGATACGGTTGCCAAAACGTCCGACGGTGGAGCCGAAGTAGCTGGTATTGGTCAACCAGCCATCGAGGGTATCGTAGCCGTGTGTGACATCGGCAACGACGCCATTTTTGTCGGGAATTTCGACTGAGACGAGAATAGCCCCGTATTCAGTGACCTTGGCAATGACGCCATTTTTGTTGGTGAGCGTGAAAATTTTCGCTTCACGACCGTCGGGTAATTTTCCGTAGACTTGCATGGTGATAGGATCCGCAGGAAGCGCGGCACTTGTGCTAGTGGTTTTTCCGCAAGAAGCTAGCAAAGCTCCCGCTAGCAGTGTCATAATGGATTTTGCATTCATCTGCACGAGTTTTGCGTAAATTCGCTGGAAAGCCAAGGCAATTTTTTCCGTTTTTCATTCTTTTGCTAGACCCATACTCTGGGACAAATGTGCGATCATTCGTGTATCGGTTTGGCCGTAGCATCCAAGAGGCGCACACGAGGGCGAGCGTTAGATGGCTCGGGAATGAGCAGGCGCAAGGTATGGCGGCCAGCTTTGAGCGGTTGGCTGATTTTGCCTTCTTGGAGGAAAAGCTCTTGGCCATTGAGCTCGATGCGGGCATTGTCGGCGGCATCAATGGCAAGCGTCACAGTGCCATCCTTCGGCATCTCGAAGGCAGACTCTAGCTTGCGTTTGGGCTTTCCTAGCAGTTGGATGACGGGCACTTCTTTGAGTTCGATACTGCCGTCCACCCACGCGGTGAGTGCTAGAGATTGTGTCTCATTTTGAAAACTTTGCCAATGACGAAGGGTGCCGTCTTCTTGGACTTTATACGCGCCGTCTTTGCCAAGTTCGGTGAGAAATTTGACGAGATCGGCGAGTTCGTCACGGCGCAGCGAATGGGTGAGACCGGCTGGCATCAGCGAGACGGGGATGACTTCTTTTTTGCTGACTTGTGCTGCGGGAATGGTTTGCATTTTTCCGGCGTTGTCGCGCAAGACGATCTCACGCTCATCCTCACGAGCGAGGAATCCCGTATGGGTGGCTCCATCCTTGGTGGTGATCATTGCGGTGGCGTAACCTTCTTTGATTTTCTTGGCGGGTTCGAGCAGGCTATCGATGATGTAATCCATCGGCGCGCTGGAGCCGATGCTGACAAGATTGGGCCCGACAATACCGCCTACGGGGCCGATGGCGTGGCAGGCAATGCATTGCAATTCCAAGCGACGATAGATTGTCTCGCCACGTGCCGCATTGCCCGATTTGTTGATTTCCTCAATCCAAGTGCGCATTTCTGCTTCGGTGAGAGAAGTGATCGGCGTTAGGCCTCCAGCCACGGTAATGGCATTGATCAGGTCCTTGGTATCACCGCCGCTGGCGCTGGCTTTTTGCAGGGCTTGCGAGGCGATCGCTAGCTGTAGTTTTTTTCCTGTTAGCGCGTTGGTGAGTAGGGCGGGGCCTTCTTTGAGTGAGAGAAATGCTTGGATCAATGAACCCGATGCAGAGCTTTCGGCTTGGATTTTGCTCAAGAAATCGACCGTTAGCGGCGCGGCTTTTGCGGAGTCGAGTAAAATCATCGCTTGCAGAGTGCTCGCTTGTTTTTCTTGGGACAAAGAGGGCTTGAGATGATGATTGAGAAATGCCTCCGCGGCAGGGCCACCGAGGCGAGCAATGCTGAGCAGGGAGATATCGCTAGAGGAAGTGCTGGAGGAGGCAAGAGATTCGAGCTTCGCTCGTGCGGCTTCGATCTTCCACAATCCTGCAAGTTCGATGGCGGCGTTAGCAGTAGCTGAGTCATCGAGCAATGGGAGCAAGCGCTCAGTTTGCTCGGGGATGAGGCTGCGTTGTTGCTGCGCGGTGATCATCGCTTGCAGGGCTTGAGCGCGTAGGGTGGGGGAGTATTTTGCATCGAGAGCCAGAGTGAACAATCGATTGAGGTTCGCTTGATCGATGGTACTGCCGATAATTTTCATGAGTTCGGCGAGTTGCTCGGGAGCAAGTTGATTTTTCTCGACCACATCTAACAGCAATGCGGCGGCGTTGCTTTGGTTCGCAGCTTTGAGCGCGAAGAGTAGGCCTTGACTGTTTTCTGTGAAGGATATCTGTCCTGCTTGGAAGGCGGGAAGCCAGGTGCTTGATTGTTCATAGCAACTTCGCCATAGTGCGAAGTCGAGATTTTCGTCCATTTCTTGAGCGAGTACCGTGGTGGCGATCTCAATGGCGCGCGGTGTGGCGACGGTGCGCAACAAATTCACTGCTTCGAGACGAACGCGTGGATGCGGGTCGCGGCAGAGAGTAAGGAAAAACGCATCGCGGCTCGTGTCATTGATGCCCATGACCATAGTGCCGTGATTGCGAATTAGCTGATGAAATGTGCGGATGATTGCCGCGCGGAGTTTTCCATCGACAGCAGTTTGCGCGCGATCCCAGAATTGACTGCGGAACCAGACGAAGTCCTCGATGCCTGCGGTCTGAGCGGCCCATAAGTATTCGCAGCGCAAGGAGTCACTCAGTGCGTCAGTTTTCAAGAGAGTAACTATCGCTTCCTTAAGGTCTGGCAATTTCCGAGATTTGATTTCTTGTTTGGCCCAGTAACGAGTCGATTGTTCGGGCGCTAGGAGTTGTTTGAATAAATCATCGACAGAAAGTTTCGCAAAATTCACGCGCGGGCTGAGTGGTCGATTTTTGGCAGTGATTCGCCAAATACGTCCGTGGAGTTGGTCGCGCCGAGGGTCACGAAAATCCACCTCGCCATGCTGGATGATCGGGTTATACCAATCGGCCAAATACAGTGCGCCATCTGGTCCCATGTTGACATCGACGGGTCGAAATGAGCCGTGTGATGAGCTTACCAGATCGGCAAGTTGCTGCGAGCGGTAACCGCTTTTTTCGTCACCTAGGGAAAATCGATTGACGCGATGACCGCGGAAATCACAGGTAATCATATTGCCCTGCCATTCATTGGGAAAATGTCGACCGCTGATGACTTCCAATCCGCATTGCTTCGGTTGTCCAGGGTTCATGCCCTTGAGGATGCGTGGCAATTGGTCTGGTAAGCAGCGGTAGGTAGCACCGGGAAATGCATAATTGATGCCTTCACCGTAAGCTCCATCGGTAGTGAAGCTCTGGCCCCAATTGTCAAACACATGACCCCAGGGATTGATCTGACCTAGCGTGAACACTTCGAGTCTGCCCGTCTGTGGTTGAAATTGCCAAATACCACTGCCCATCAAGCGGCGCACGCCAAAAGGAGTCTCGATGTGACTGTGGATGTAAACGCTTTGGTTAAAATACAAGTTCCCATCGGGCCCACCCTTGATGCCGTGAAGAATGTGGTGCGTATCCTCGGTGCCAAAACCACTGAGCAGCACTTCGTGGGATTCGCCTTTGCCGTCTTGATCGCAATCATGAATGAACCACAGCTCGGTGGAATTTGCCACGTACGCGCCACCATCCTGCGGCCAGATGCCTGTGGGTATGAAAAGCCCCTCATAGAAGACCGTGCGCTTGTCTGCTTTGCCGTCTTCATCGGTGTCTTCGAGCACGAGAATTTGATCGTTTTGCGTCTGCCCCGGCCTGATTTGCGGGTAAATGGCACTGCTGGCTACCCACAAGCGACCACGTGCATCCCATGCCATTTGTATCGGTTTGTGAACCATCGGCTCTGAGGCGAACAGGGATATTTCAAATCCTTCCGCGACATTAAAGCTCGCCATCTGATCGGTGGGATTCGTCGAGGGAATTTGTGTGAGATTGCGCTGCGCCCATAGGCTGCTAGGAATCAAAATGAGAGCGAGGAAAAATTTCATTGGTTAGGTGTGTTAGGGTTTGCAAAGCTACCAAAAATCAGCGCTTCTTTTGCGGCAATGAGTGGGTCAAACTGGGGGATCTCCACGCCGTTGTTGCCTTGCTCGTGCTTGCGCGAGCCGAAGAGGTAAATCTCGTTTTGGGGACGCCAGCGCTGAAAAAAGAGCTGATTTTTTGCGATGATTGTGTCGCTCAACGATGGCTGCGCAAGAGTTGCGGGATCGAGAGGCAGACCTAACGAACGCACTACGAGTGAGGCGATTTGTTTGTAATCCTGCTCAGTAAAAGTCACACCATTGACGGTGGTCCACGCTTGATCTTTCATCAAGGCATGGAGGTCCGCGAAGGTAAGTTTTTCCTCAGCAGCAAGTTTTTCGATGGCCCGAGCATACATTTCGCGTTGAGCGGATTGCGCGGCGAGGGATGGCCAACGCTTGGTATCACGGCTGGCTGGCGGTGGCGAAAAAAGCACGATGCGAGCTTGCGTGGTCTCGCGAATCATCTGCAACATCTGACGGTAGGCTTGCAGAAATGATGCGAGCCCTGCTTCTCCCGTAAAAGAATCCACCGCGCCATAGCAAATCATCACCGTCGTCGGCTTGATCTCAGCAAGCTGAATCTTGAGCCGATCAAATCCCTCGCTTGGTGGACCAAAATAGCTGCGGCTCTCACAACGCGGCGTATCACCACTCCATCCAAGATTGCGGAAGCGCACTTTTTTGCTGGCGGTAGCTACCGTGAGCGCGGTTTCGATGGCTGCGCTGTGGTAGTCGCGCTCCCAAAAGGTATCACCTAACAAAACGACCATTTCGTTTTCTTGGGCCTCCCAAATGGGGGCCGCGTGAGTGAGCTGACAGCTGAGGAGTAATGCCAAGAGGGCAAAAAGATGACGCATATGATGAAGTCGGAAGATGGGAATATTGTGTAGACGTTCCATAAAAATGGCTACGCCAAGAACGTGCGGTAACTTTCATTCCTGCGCGTCAGTATTTTTCTGCGGTGCTCAGTACAGCGGGCCGTAGGTCTGGCAGGCTCGAAAATCAGCAGATTCCGGTTGAGCCGTGCCAAAGGCTGACCAAGCACTGGGTCGGAAAATCGCATCCTCGCTGACGTTGTGCATGTAAACGGGAATGCGTAGCATCGCGGCAAGCGCGATCAAGTCCGCGCCGATGTGGCCGTAGCTTATCGATCCGTGATTAGCACCCCAATTGTTCATGACCGTGTAGGTGTCACGAAATGCACCATGGCCCGTTAGACGTGGAGCGAACCAAGTCGTTGGCCACGTGGGATTGGTGCGCTCGTCGAGCACTTTGTGTATCTCATCAGGTAGATCCACCGACCAGCCCTCGGCGATTTGCAAAGCTGGGCCTAGACCGGCGACTAGGTTGAGGCGGCACATGGTCACAGGCATGCCACCTTTCGTGAGATAGCGGGTAGACCATCCGCCACCAGGAAAATACTCGGTGATCGAGGGGTGCCAAGTGGTCGCTTCGAGACAGGCCGCAACCTCGGCATCAGAGATCTCCCAATGCGGTTTCATGACGGGGTGACCATCGCGAGACTGCTGGCCGTTGCCGTCGAGGGTGGCGGGTCCGGAGTTGATTAAATGCAGTATGCCGTTTTCTGCTAACCCGCTGAGTTCATAGCCAGTGACGCGCTTGACGGCTGCGGGCGACCAGTAAGTGCGGACGTCGGCAAAAATCTGTGCTGTATTGGTAAGAAGGTGGCCAAAAAGCATTGAAACACCATTCAAACAGTCGTTTTCCGTAGCAACCATGTAGGGTGCACGTTTGCCATTCCAGTCGAATGAGGTCGTGAGAATGGCTTCGAGGAAGTCACCATTCGGGCGATAGTCGGTCCACTGGCGTTGGCCTTGGAAGCCTGCTACGATGGCATTGTGGCCTTGACCTTCTTCGGCGTAACCTATTTCGGTAAGGCGAGGATTGCCGACCATCATATCGCGGGCGATGAGTGCCATTTTGACGGAAATTTCCCATTCGCTATCGAGTTGTGTGCGCGCGCGAGTGGTCTCAGGCGAGTTGTAATCTTTGCCTTCATGGCAATGATTGCGCACCCAAATCAGGGCGTTAGCGTATTCTTCTTGATCGAAAATGTTGTGGTCGATGCGACGCAGGAACTCGGTCATGTCGATGGTCTCAACGCGCATGCCGAGGTATTTTTCGAAAAATGCTTGATCGACGATCGAACCTGCGATGCCCATTGATACTCCGCCCATAGCGAGGTAAGATTTTCCACGCATCGTCGCTACAGCAAGTCCCGCGCGGCAGAAACGGAGGATTTTCTCCTGAACATCGGCTGGGATGCTTTGGTCATGGGAATCTTGCACATCACGACCATAAATGCCGAAGGCGGGCAGGCCTTTTTGGGTATGGCCAGCTAAGACGGCAGCGAGATAGACCGCGCCGGGGCGCTCGGTGCCGTTGAAGCCCCAAACGGCTTTCGGGATGCCAGGGTCCATGTCCATGGTTTCCGATCCATAACACCAGCAGGGGGTGACTGTCAGTGATACACCGACTCCTTCTTTGCGGAATTTTTCGGCACAAGCTGCAGCCTCGGCGACTCCACCAATGCAGGTGTCGGCGATCACGCATTCGACAGCTGAGCCATCGCGATGGCGCAAGGTGGATGAGATCAGAGCGGCTGCGGAGCGCGCCATGTCCATGGTTTGTGTTTCGAGGGACTCGCGGACGCCGCCAAGACGACCATCAATGGTGGGGCGGATGCCAATTTTTTGGAGTGAATTCATAGGTGTGAAAAAAATGAAAACGGCCTCACCCGGAGTGAGGCCATGAGCGGGGTCGCAGCCCGGCACGCTTAGTTCTTTTTCGAGATCAATGCCTTGGCGCGCAGTGTTTTGATCCAGCGATCATAGCGCTCGGCAGTTTTTTGACGCGAGACACGTTGCTCGATTTGGTCGTGCACTTTGCTCAGGGGGGGCACGGGTCCGTAGGATTTGCTAATGACTTTGACAATTGTGAGACCGCGTGGATCCATTAATGGTCCGATTATGGAGCCCTCGGGCGGGTCCATGATCAAGTTGGCAAACTCAGGTGCAAGATCGGTGCGCGGCACTGAATCTTGGAGACCACCTTTTTCTGCGTAAGCATCGCGCGAGTGTTTTTTTGCTAGTTCTTCGAATGAGCCACCTGCCTTGATTTGCTTGACGAGGTCCTCGGCGAGTGCAAGCTGCGAATCAGGAGCTGAGCCAGGTGTTTTGGGGTCGACGGCAGGGATGTAAATTTTTTGGAATGTGATTTTATCGCCATTGATGTCGCGCACGCTTAGTTTGACGGCATTGTATTCCGTCTGAATTTCTTGTGGCAAGGGCGGAGCTGCGTCGCTAAACTTTGAGGATCTCATGGCTTGAACGATCATTTTGCGTTCAGTCATTTCACGGTAACTGGCCATGGTCAAACGAGCTTTGCTAAGCTCATCACGAAATTTGGTTTTATTGCCATTGTAATCCGTGTTGATCTGGCGATCGATTTCCTCATTGATCGCTTCCGGGCGGAGCTTGCCGCCGATTTGCTTAAACTCACTCATGACCAGCTCACGGTCGATCAATTCATCGAGAATCTTGTCGTGCGCTTCTTTAACTTTTTTCTCAAACTCAGAGCCGCGACGCGGAAATTGGGCGCTCAATTGGCCGACGATGGGGGCCATCAAAATGGCGACTTCTTTCTGCGTCACAACCAGTCCATTGACGGTGGCAGCAATGCCATTAACGACACGGGCAGCCGTGCCAGCAACCACGACAGGCTCCGCTGCGAGGGGTGAAAATGTCAGTGGTAAGGCGCTAATGGAGGCCTTGATTAGCAAGCTGCGTAGAGCGATATGCTTCATAGAATATGGGAATCGTTAACTGATAGGTATAAGGTGGAGAATTATTGATCGACACGTTTGGCCGCGAGCCCAAGAAGTGTCGTTGATTTGGCATGGATTTGCTTCACTCGCTCGGCGGTGATAGGGTTTTCCTTGTCGTAAATCATGTCATTGCGCAGACCTGACAAAATCTCGCGCATTTCGACGAAGTTCGGGCGCTCACAGATGCGCGGATGAAGGGTGCCGAGAATTTCCGTGTAGTAGTCGGCAATGTCTTCGCGCATGATTTCCTTGGCGCGAGCACGGCTGTATTCGGCATCGACAGCGCCTGCTGCCACATGGAGGGCGCGTAGCCATCCCCCGAGAGAAATGAGATGAGCGAGGTCGGTATCGCGCAGAGCAACTAACTCACTCTCGACATCTTTTTGTGTAGCGGAGAGTTCGAGCTTGAGTTGGGCAGAGTCATTTTTGCGGGCATTCTCGAGCAATGCGGCGACGTGGCGAGAGACGCGATCTCCTGCACCGAGTGCCTTGCCGTAGCGGGAGAGTTCTTTGGCGAGATTTTCGACTTTGGTAAGATCACCAGCTTGCACGATGAGGAAGCCATCAGCAATGAGGAAGCCAATTTCTATGGCGAGATCGGCGCGATCCAGCGGCATGCGCTCGGGGATTTTGCGCTCGATGCCATCGGTGGGTAGGGGGGCAAGAGCTTGCAAAGAGTCAAAAACCTTCGAGATCGAGGGGGCTGTGAAATCATTGACCGCGAGCTCTTCGCGCACATGTTCGTCATCGAGCAAATCCTCGGGGGTAGCTGGCATGGAATCGGGTGAAAACTCCACACCCGACTCATCGACGCCGATCTCCTCAATGTTTTCTTGCTGTGCGCTCGTGAGAGGGATACCGAAGAACAGGCACAAGGCGCTGAGGCGAAAGATTTTCATGGCGTGAGAATGTGTATTTTTGTGTGATCAGTAAAGGAGAAATAAATCGAGAGAGGGACCGCGAGGAAGATGTCTGAGAATTATGGTTTTTTCACACGGAGAGAGGTGATTTTTTCTCGTAGTAAAGAAGACTCTGACCGTCCGTGATAAAGGATTTTACCTTCGGGACTGAGCAGGATCACAGTCGGCATGTCGGTGAGCCGCAACTGCGAGGCGAAGCTATTTTTCATCCGATCTATCAATTGCGGGCCTGAGATCGGTTTGTCTTGCCCCTTGAGAAATTCCCGAGCCTCGGCAAGAATTTCGGTGCGGCCATCAATGAGGATTGAGGCGAGGGCAATGTTATTTTCTTTGAGAAATGGGCTTAGATCGCCGAGGCTGACCTGCGATGTCTCACAATCAGGGCTCCACGGAGACCAGAAATGCAGTAGCAGTGCCGGTTTGTCACCAAGGATGGTTTTCAGTTCGGCTGGCTCGCCGTCATTGATTTCTCTTAGCATACCACCGAGATCGATCTTGGTCTTCTCGATGTGCTCCTCGATGCGCATTTTCTCGATGTATGGTGTGAATGCGCTTGCTTGGGCGGGGCTGAGCCAAAGGGCCTCGGTGATGGCTTTTTTGAAATTGGCACGATCTTTGGCCTTGAGGGCTTGCAAGGCGCGAGAGAACTCGATTACAGCGAGAAAATCTTCGCGAGTGGCAAAAATTTCTGATTCATCGAGAGAGAATGTTTTTTCCAACTGCTGCCAGAGCGGTAACAAGTCGATGAGAGCTTGCTCTTCCTTGTGCTCGACGTAAAATAGGAACCTTGCTTCGGTTATAGTTTGCTCAGGGATTCCTTGTTTTTGTGCCTCTACGATCGTGGCCTTCAATTCCTCGCTGCTCGGTGGAATCGACATCAGAGCATCGAGCGCTGCCTCGCGAGGAGGGAGCTTCAGAGGCGGAGGTTCAGGGATCAGATCCTCGTAGGGTATAGCGGCATCGGAATCCACAGAATCCGGTTGCCCTTGGTCCGATTGCTGAGCAAGGGCACTAAATGCAAGGACGCAGAAATAAACTAGGACCACTGGCAGGATTTTCGTTTTCATCAATGAATTGTTTGTCAGGAGTGAGCAGGGGTGATCCATGGCAAGGAGAAAGGCGGCATCGCGTGAATCGTGCCGCCCTCGATCAATCTAGCACCGCAGGGTTGCGGGATTTGAGGATTATTGGGCAGGTATAATCATCTTTTTCCCAAGCACTACAGTATCGGTGGTCATTTGGTTTGCAGCTTTGATCGACTCGATTGATACTTTGTAGGTATTGCTGATCTTCCATAAACTGTCGCCGGGCGCTACGTAGTGCTCGCGAGCGCCAGTTGGATTGGTGGCTACTCCGGGTAGCGTGGGCTCTACTGGTACTACTGCCCCTCCTTCAACCGGAGCTATGGCTCCACCTTCGCCGACCTCAGTCAGGATGGCTGTGTTTTCCTCATAAGCGGCTGCTTCGTAGGTAGCTGCAGCAGTAGCCGGCATTCCAGTCGGAGCTGCGTAGCCAGGAGTCGGCGCGGTATCGTAGTTCTCATTCTTATCGCCGCCGCAGGAGGAGAAGATCAGTGATGCGATAGGAAGGAGGAGAAATGTTGGTTTATTCATGGGCGTAAAAGTCGATGTTCGACATCTTATATAACGATCGAGGCGACGCTTTTATTTCGAGAATCTGTCTCTTTGTGTCAAGTTTCTCGATTTTCTTATGGATACGGTGAATTTGCGCTGGGTAGTTCGCTCTCCGATATTTTTTTCCTAGGATTGATCTTTGTGCACGCTGGTGTATTTTTGGTAGGGAAGATATTTCTATAAGCATGCAAGACGAACCAAACAAACGAAGAACCGTCGCAACCCTCGTCACCTTGATCGTGGTGGCAATAATCGTTGCGTTCTGGTTGGAGTATTTCAAAAATACTGACGTCGCTGAAACGAAGCCAAGTGGTAGTGAACTCAGCGCGGATGTGCCCAAATGGCGACTTTCCCCACTGGGACCTGAGCCCGACTGGAGCCAGATTGATATTTATCAGCAAACGATCACCCGCGAGATGTTTCTGGAGGATTTGACCCGATATTTCACAGTCAGTCAGGAGTGGATGCAATACATCGACGTCCAGGATGACCATGCACTGATCCTGAAGCAATCGCGGGTGGCGGGTGATTACTATCGTCTTAACTTTGCCGCTGCTGCTGAGGAAAAATCGATTCAGCGCGATTGGCGCAGCGGAACTGAATTGCGGGCTTTCGCCGATCAATCAGACGAAAAGCCGCTTGCCAGCCTTCACATTGCCATTGATCCTGGCCATATCGGTGGACAGTGGGCGCAGATGGAAGAACGCTGGTTCAAGATCGGCGATGGTTTACCGGTCACGGAGGGTGATATGACACTGCGCGTTGCGAATATGATCAAGCCGCGATTGGAGGCGCTCGGCGCCCAAGTTACGTTGGTGCGCGAATCCACCGAGCCACTGACCACTGACCGTCCTGAGACCTTGGTGGATGTTGCCAAGCAGACCAATCCGATGCTCACGGGAGTCTTCCGCACGACCAAAGCGGCCGAGAGTTTGTTCTATCGCACTTCCGAGATTCGCGCTCGGGCGAAGATGGTGAATGAAAAAATCCGCCCCGATGTGGTCTTATGCTTGCATTTCAATGCCGTAGCCTGGGGCGATCCAGCGCTGCCGACATTGGTGGATGAAAACCACCTGCACATCCTGCTCAACGGCGCTTATACCGACGAAGAAATCGGCTACGATGACCAGCGCTTTGAGATGCTGCGTAAAATCTTGCAGCGCACCATCCATGAGGAAGCCGCGCTCGGAGCAGTGATGGCAGATGTTTTTGCAGCACAAACCGGATTGCCGCCTTATCCCTATGAGCCAAATTCGACTCGCGCGCGTCAAGTAGCGAATCACCCATATCTCTATGCGCGGAATTTGTTAGCCAATCGCATTTACAATTGTCCCGTCATTTTCTTTGAACCCTACGTAATGAATTCACACGAAGTTTACCAACGTGTGCAGGCCGGTGACTACCAAGGCATGCCCGTGGTGGCAGGCAAACCGCGAAAGTCGATCTACCGTGAGTATGCTGATGCTGTGGTGGATGGACTCTTAGAATACTACCGCAAGCCCTAGAAAGTGCGAATTTTTCCGTTGTGATGACATTTTTTTTGACCTCATCGCGGAATTGTTTCATGCTACGGCAGAGCCAATGAAGTGTCCGAGATGTGTACAAAAAATTCACCGTGGGGCTGAAGCTTGTCCTCACTGTGGGTTTTGCTTGTCCATCGCCGATGCCGAATTTGGCTCAGTCGAAGTGATCGTGCGCACGCTGACTGATGCCGCTGGACTCATGCGCAAGGCGGAAAGGAGCTTGGTGCAAGAAGCGATCGAGCGCTTTAGCAAACGCTTTCCGCAGTTGTTTTTCGCGGTTTACACTGGGGTGTTTCGTGAGTCTGCCTGCTTGCGTCAATTTGGATTTTGGTTGCTCAATCGCGGGGCCTTCGAGGATGTAGCGCTGCATAGACCCAATGCTGCGGGGATTTTGTTAGTGATGGATGTGGAGGGGAAGGCGGCGGGAATCACTTATGGATACTTGCTCGATCCCTACCTCGATGAGGATGATACTTTTCAATGTCTGAGTAAGGCGCATCCGCATTGGTTAGACCGTCGACCAGATCAGGGCATCCTAGCATTGCTGAAAACGCTGGAGAAAATCCTCAAGAAAAAAAGCCGCGGGGCACGCAAAGACCCTAAGAGCTTCAAGCGAAAAGTCACGCCGCCGCCGCAGATCGGTGACTTGGTGAAGAGGGTGCGCTCAGGACCTGTCAAAAACGCATCTCAGAAGTATGATGCCGCAACGCTTGCGGTGAGCAAGGAGGAATCAAAATGAGCGGGCTACGGAAATTTCTATGCTTTACGCTGACTTTGCTCGCTCTTCCTTTGATTGCGGCAGAAGAGGCAGAAAAGCATGATCCGTTACCGCAGTGGTCGGAGGAAGATGCTGCTCGGGTGATGCGTGGAGAGTGCTTGATCTCGGATGCACTATTCCGTTTGCAAGAGGAGGAAGCTGAGCCACCTCCGCCACCCGATGTGTTAGATATGCCGGAGCTTGGTCCGGAAAGCCTCAATGTAGTTCCGCCTACAGAGATTCTTGATGAAGATCTCGCCAAATACTTTGGGCAAAAACCGAAGTCATATTTGGTTGATCCGCAAAAGCTGATGAGCCGTCAAGAATTCCGCGACCGCTTGAGTTTTCTGAAGTACCATTCCAGTGACTCGAATGTTGATTTCTACGTATACGTTTTTGATGAACAACAAATCATTCCCGCTAACATTCAGGTAGACTCATTGTTTGCTCAATACTTCGAGGGCGGGCGTCCGGCGGTGATTGTGTTTTACTACATGGGGGCACCAGATCGCTCGGAGCTTCACTTGACGCCCGAGTTGATGCGTTCCGTGGGCGAGGGAGAGCGCATGCGCGCATTGCAAAGCTCGATCAATCAAGCGGTGGTCAAGAGCCAAGCCGTTGACCAGCTGGATGGCTTTTGCGTGCAGATGTCGATTCGCATTTACTGGATGGAAAAAGCCTTTGCCTCAGGTGTCATTGCTCCTTTTATCAAACCAGAGAAGGCCGATATCAATGAGCAAGAGCAAGCGGCGCGCGTAGCTGCAGCCACATCTTGGTTCAAGGAGTGGCAACTGCCGATTTATCTCATGCTGGGTGTGATCATCGTCGGCATCATCACTGGATCGATTCGCAGAGCACGGCAAAAATTCTATTTCACAGAATACGAAATCGCACCACGTATGTCAGGCTCACATGCTGCAGGAGTCGGCGCGGTAATCTCCTACGCTAGTGCAAAAATCCCGCCTACTATGCAACGCGAGCAAGTGCCAGATTACTTGCGTCGCATGTGAGCAGGGGAGGTCATTAACACCCTGCCTACATTCAAAAAGTTCTGTATTTAGCGGATTGTTGCATGAAAGAAGTTAATGGCAAAGGCCTCATTTCTGGGGTCCCGCTCAAAGATGCCGATGAAAAAAGAAAAGCACTTGAAGACCGCATGCCGCCCCCGTAATCGGGGTTATTTTCTCCGTGCTCGGTATTTGAGCGGAGTTTCGCCGGTGTGGAGTCGAAATTGGCGAGTGAATGCGCTTTGATCCGAAAACCCATGCTGCTTGGCGATCGCGGCGATATCGAGCTTTGCACTGAGCAGCGAGTTGCTTGCTGATTGAATGCGTGTGCGCATGATGAAGTGACCGACAGAGGTGCCGAAAACCTTCTGGTAGAGGCGATTGAGCTGTCGCGGTGATATATTCTCGATTTTCGCCATGTCTTCCGGTGTGATGCCCTCACTGTGATGTTGTTGAATGTGGGCGATCGAGCGGCTGATGCGTTGAATTTCCGCAGGCGGGTTTTCTAAATTCTGGTAGGGGCGCACGATCCCGATCAGGCCAATGACGCGCTGCGTTTCGTCAAAAAGCGGCACCTTAGTCGTCATATAGAGCGTGTGACCGTTGTTGGGAGAAAAAAGACTTTCCACCTTGTTGATGATCGGCTTTCCGGATGCCATCACCTCCATGTCGTCCTTGCGGATTTCAGCTACAGTCTTCGGCGGATGAATGTCACTGTCGGTGCGACCGATGATTTCTGACTCATCAGTCATGTCGAGACGTCGCAGGATGCCCGGGCCTGCAGCCATGAAGCGCCCGTCGAGGTCCTTCATGAAAAAGTGCACATCGGGGATCTGCGCGAAGAGATAGACAAATGGATGCGAAGATGCGACTTTAGCGAGGAATTGTTCCCGCACATTATTCGTAGCATGAATTCGTCGTTTGTGTGGCATCGTTCAGTATTCGGTGATCGTGGGATCGACATCGCGCGACCAGGCAGAAATGCCGCCTGCTAGGGAAAAAACATTGCTGATGCCATGCTCGCGGAGCCAGCGGGTCAAGTGTAAAGAGCGGATTCCATGATGACAGTAGATGATCAAATCAGCGCCTGCGAGCGCTAATAAGTGCGGCGCGATCTCCGGCATGCGTGATAGGGCAAAATGCCGAGCCCCTTCGATGCGATTGAAATTCCATTCATCGGATTCGCGGCAGTCGATTAGCTTGAATGCAGCCTTGTTCTCGCGCATCAGGGAAAATTCACGCACAGATATTTCCTCGCTTTCAGAAGGGTCTAAGCTCATCACTCGACTATCACAGGGGTTCCCAAATCGGCGTTTTCGAAAAATTTCTCTGCGATCGAATCGGGCATGCGAATGCATCCGTGCGATGCTGCATAGCCGGGAAGAAATCCTGTGTGCATGCCGATCCCGCCATTGAAGCGTAGGAAGTTTTTCATCGGAGCGGGATAGTAGACACAACCGGAAGGTACTTTATCGACGCGGATGTCTACGTTATCATTGACCATTTGGCCTGTGGCCTTATCCTTAAAAACCCCATATAAGCTGGAAAAGTGATCTTTGTTTTTTTGTGTAACCTTGTAATTACCCGCTGGGGTGTTGTTTCCTTCTTTCCCCGTGGAAATGCGCGATACGCCGACGAGCTTACTACCTTTGTAAAAGAAGGCTTTTTGCTGAGCGCGATTGATTTTGATCAACGGTTCGCCCGTAACATCATCACCATCCCAATACGAGACATCATCGGGAATCGCTGGTGCTGGTCCAGTTCCGTGAGAGCTATATTGAAGTTGTCCCAATCCAGCGAGGTAGTTGCCACGAGGATTGGGCGGTTGTTGGTTGGTCAAACAAGAACTGCAAGTGAGGCACAAAGCTATAACAGGAATGAAGCGCATCATAAGTCGGAAAATCTGCCCAGTGCTACTAGCAAATCGAGCCAGAGTCAAGTAAGCAAATGAACGAATTTTGTTGATTATTGCACTACGTAGGCAGCAATTTAAGCATAATGTAAGCCTTGTAGAACAACATCAAGCAGTCCTATTTGGCCCAGCTAAACGTGCCAAAGCCGAGCGCCGGACGCTAGTCGTCTTCAGTGCCTTTCGGCGCAGATGCCTATTCGGACGCAATTAAGCGGACTTAATTAATATCTTTAGTGCCTTTCGGCATGGCGGGGTGGGTGGCTGTGAAGTCATGAGCAACGATCCGATTCAGATGAACCGAAAAATCAGTTCAGGCTTCGAATGCTGCCGCCATAACTTCCTGCTCGGTGCGCGCAATCCCAAGATCACTTGCCTGTTTTTTCCAGGTTCCCACGGCATTTGTTAGATGAAATGGACGATCTGGAAAATCCCGCCGCTCGGTATGGATTGGTCGCGTCGTTACTGTATTCGGGCAAATTCTACAATTTATTGTTACAAACTTGTGATAGACAAATTTTGGTATTCCCGATTCCGCCTGATAGTATGCGCATGACAATTACAGTTTTTTTGCTTTTAATTTGTAATCAAAATTGAAACTATAGTTTCCGATGGAATCTTCTAAAAACCATTTGTCAAAAGCCAATCCGCAGAATCCTTACGATCAGCTTCCTTATAATGCAAAAGCCATACCACAGGCACACCCAAGCAAGCTCGCTGCTGTGGCGCGGTTGTTCGGCATACAAGCCTGTGAACTTTCTACTTGCCGATTGCTCGATGTAGGTTGCGCCGATGGTGCTCACTTATTGCCATTGGCGATAGAATTTCCGAATGCTACATTTGTGGGAGTTGATCTTTCTGCCGAGCAGATATCCCGTGGGCAGCGCGTCGTCGCCGAACTGGGGCTGAAGAACATTACTCTCCTCTGTGCAGATTTTTCCCAACACGACTTCGGTGCGGAGGGATTCGATTATGTCATTGCGCATGGATTTTACTCTTGGGTCCCTTTGGAAACACGATTGTTTCTGTTGCGTAGCATGCGAAAGTGGCTCGGAGCTACGGGAATTGGTTATCTGAGTTACAACACTCTTCCAGGAGCATACCTCAAAAGCGCAGCTCGGCAGATTGGCCGTGATCTGGTGGAAAAATCGAATCAAGCAACAAGCAATGTCGATCAATTTCGAACGCTGGCCAAACAACTCAGTTCTGCGCTCTCTTCTCCCCACCCGCTTTCCGGGGCATTGAAAAAGGAATTCGCCACTATCGCTGCGGCCACCGATTCGTTAATAGCACACGATTGGTTTGAAAGCGTCTGCGATCCAGTTTCGTTCTTAACATTAGCTGAGCAACTCAATGCCGAGGGTTTACAATTTCTCGCAGAAGCCGAGTTGAAAAACTCGCCGATGCCTCATCTTTCTCCAGCGGAAAGGCGGATCCTAGCGGAGTATGGAACGAGTCGCAGTCGGCGTGAAGCCTGCCTCGATGTCTTAACTTGCAATGGTTTCCGGCAGTCCTTAGTTATTAGAGCTGAAGCAGTTCTACCATCGCAGGAAGATCGTGCGGCTATCCAAACCTTATATCTCACCAGCGATGCTAGTTGTGAGGGTGTCAAAAATTTCCGCGATGGAGAGCCGCTTGAATTCATCAACAGCTCGGGAATGCGAATTCAAATTGGTAATTTCTGGGCCAAGTCGGCATTGTGCGCACTTATGGACAGCTACCCTCAAGCACTTGGATTTCAGCAACTCACGGAAGTGGTCGGACGCAGCGTAATGAATGCAGAGCAAGTTAAGCAAGGCAGCGCAGTCTTGCAAGATGCGCTATTCGAGCTCTCACTCCTAGGTTTTGTGGAGTTGAGAGTGCATGCCCCGCGTTGCAGCCGAACAGTGAGCGCGCACCCCGTGATCAATCCGTTTGCCCGCTGGCAGGCAAAGCAAGTAGGAGTCATCACCAATCAGCACCACGTTCCGGTGACAATTGAGGACACTTCGATACGAGTTCTCATTTCACTGTTTGACGGGACGCGCGATCACACCGCAGCACTCGAAGCCTGGCGACAAGGTTGCGCTGCATTAGGCTTATCCATGCCAACAGAGCCGGACTTGGAAAGAGTCCTAGAGCGCTTGCCAAGATTAGCATTGTTCATTGCGTGAGCACCTCGATAATGGGGTCGGTCCTTGGAAACGCGCATTTTTCTTGTTAGGATTAGGCAGCCTTAGAATAAACAACAGCTTCATCTGTCTCAGTATTTTGAAAAACACAACCTAAAGTGGAATCTTTTCACGCGGATTGAAGTTGTCAGAGATGCGATAGTTTCGGGCTTTCAGCAGTGGTTCAAGATCGCTGCCGAATTGACAAACTCATTGACTCACAGGCATGAGCTCGTATGGTTTTCTTAGCTATGTTTTTTCAATCTGGACGGTGTTTATGAAATCATTATTTTTGTCCATTTCTCTGCTTTGGGTGGTGATGTCCCTGTTCAGTCATGCCGACGAGACTGCCAAGCGTTTTGTGGTGCTGGGCAAGGGGAATCATATGGCCAAAAATTGGACGGAAAATGATACCACTCTGTTAGAGCATTTGTCTGACTTCAAACCGGCTTCGGTGAAGCGCAGCATCTATGGCGGCAGGGCGGATCGAAAAGAGCGGGCGACGGGATTTTTCTACACAAGAAAAAACGATGATGGCTGGATGTTTGTCGATCCAGAAGGTAGTCCCTATTTGAGCATCGGGGTATGCTCGACAGCGCCTCACGATGAAGTGGCGGATCACTCTCCCTCGTTTGCAAAAACTTTTGCGAGCAAGACGGAATGGGCGCAAAAGACTCATGCTCAGTTGGTGGATCGACTCGAGTTTAACTCGCTCGGATGTTGGTCAGATGCGCAAGTTTTTCGACAGGCGAAAACGGAAGTGCCGTATGTGCTTACATGGAACTTGTTGGCATCGTATGCGAGAAAGCAGAAAATGACCTACAAAAAATATGGGCATACAGGATTTCAAGGTGACGTCTTGCCGGTCTTCGAAAGTGGCTTTGCCCAACACTGTGACGATGTTTGTCAGAAGATGGCGCAGACCAAAGATGATCCATGGTTGATTGGACATTTTTCAGACAATGAACTTCCGTTCGCGAGCAAGGATGTTCTCAAGCGGTTCCTGAAAACGCCAGCTAAGGGAGAGAGTCACGCTGCGGCAGCACGATTTCTCGAAAAGAAAGGAATCAAAGAGGATGCGATCAAGAGTGAGCATGATACCGAGTTCATGGCACTCGTTTTGCAAGCCTATTACAAGACGGTGCACGATGCGATGCGCAAGCATGATCCGAATCACTTGATATTGGGAAGTCGCTTGCATGGACGGGCCTCGAGCCAGAAAATTTGTTATGAGGTATCGGGTCACTATGTCGATGTCGTATCGATCAATTACTACCATCGTTGGACGCCAGGGCAAGAGGAACTGAATGAGCGAGCGAGATGGGCGAAGAAGCCGATTTTGATCACGGAGTGGTATGCAAAAGGAGCGGACTCGGGATTGAACAATATCAAGGGTGCTGGTTTTACTGTGCCAACCCAAAAAGACCGTGGGCATTTTTACGAAAATTTTACGTTAGGACTTCTCCAAAACAAAAACGTTGTTGGCTGGCATTGGTTTCGTTACATCGATGATGGAGGTCTGAAAACCAAAGGCCAATCGAGCAACAAAGGCATCGTGAACATCGAGTATCAGGAATACCGTGGACTGGCGGAAAGCATGAAGGCGATCAACTCACAAGCGTATGCACTATCGGATTATTTTCGACGAACACAACAGTAATACAACGTGAATCTCCCATGATTCATCGCACTTTCATCATAGCTCTTGTTCTCTCTCTTTGGCTCATCTCGCCTAGTCAGGCCAAGTCGAGCGCGGACGTAATTGTGTATGGTTCTGCGCCTAGAGGCTACTGAGCAGCCATCGCCGCTGCACGCGAAGGGGCCTCGGTCATTTTACTTGAGTCGACTTCTCATGTTGGTGGCATGAACACCGGAGGATCTTCTGTCCCTCTTGCCAGCCGTATCGGTCAATGACTGGCAAGATAGGGCAGAAAAAGTATTCGGCATCAAAAGAAGCCAGTTCTATAAACAGAAGCAAGAATTGGAAAAGAATCAGTCCTTTTGCAAGGACTCTGAGA
>Ga0209444_10000128_pt1 | contig 40262 bp, 49 predicted proteins | sample LauGreFaBDMM15DN_2_FD_188215 | JGI IMG/M metagenome (GOLD analysis project Ga0209444, IMG submission 188215) | Freshwater lake microbial communities from Lake Michigan, USA - Fa13.BD.MM15.DN (SPAdes) (version 2) | ecosystem: Environmental > Aquatic > Freshwater > Lake | place: Lake Michigan... | reverse complement strand
AGCAGCTCGTGTTGCTTTCCGTCGTGCAATGCGTAAGGGTATGCAGGGTGCTGAGCGTCAGGGTGCTAAGGGTATCCGTGTTCAGTGTTCAGGTCGTCTAGGTGGAGCAGAAATGAGCCGCTCAGAGTTCTACCGTCAAGGTCGAGTCCCACTACACACTCTTCGTGCCAACATCGATTACGGCTTCTACGAAGCTAAGACCACTTTCGGTCGTATCGGTGTGAAGGTATGGATCTACAAGGGTGACATCACCAACAAGGAGCTAGCTATCGAGCAGGCAAATGCAAAGCCAGTTCGTAGCGAACGCGAAGGCCGTGGCCGTCGTCCAGCAGAAAGCGCAAAGGCATAATCATGTTGATTCCTCGTAAAGTTAAGCACCGTAAGCAACACCACCCAAAGCGTAGTGGTGCAGCTACTGGTGGTACAAAGGTCTCATTCGGCGAGTGGGGTATCCAGGCAATTACTCCTGCATACGTAACCAACCGTCAGATTGAATCTGCTCGTATTGCTATGACCCGTCACATCAAGCGTGGTGGAAAGGTTTGGATCAACATATTCCCAGACCGTCCACTAACCAAGAAGCCTGCGGAAACTCGCATGGGTTCCGGTAAGGGTTCACCTGAGTGGTGGATTGCAAACGTCAAGCCAGGACGTGTGATGTTCGAACTAGCTGGTGTTAGCGAAGAAGTTGCTCGCGAGGCACTAACTCGTGCAATTCACAAGCTTCCACTAAAAGCCCGCATCATCAAGCGCGAAGAAGGTGACGCATAATGACTATCGGTTCAAAGAATCTAACTCCAGCGGATCTAGACATCATCGAAGATTCAGTATTGGTAGAAGAACTAAAGAAGGCTAAGGAAGAACTTTTCAACCTACGCTTTCAGTCAGCTACTGGACAGCTAGAAAGCCACGGACGCATCAAGGCAGTAAAGCGCGACATCGCTCGTATCTTCACTGTTATGCGTGAGCGTGAACTAGGTATCCGAGCTGTTGTAGCTGCACCTGCAGCTGCTGAGAAGCCAGCTAAGGCTGCAAAGGCTAAGTCGGCTGCACCGGCTGCAGAAACTGAGGAGGCATAACCATGGCTGAAGTTACAGAAACTCTAGATCGCGGAGATCGCAAGTCACGTCGTGGCTATGTTGTCAGCGACAAGATGAACAAGACCATCGTTGTTGAGGTAGAAGACCGTGTAAAGCACCCGCTTTACGGAAAAGTTATTCGCCGCACCACCAAGATCAAAGCTCACGACGAAGGCAACACTGCTGGAATCGGTGACCTAGTTGTCATTCACGAGACTCGACCACTGTCGGCAACCAAGCGTTGGCGTCTAGTCGAGATCGTCGAGAAGGCCAAGTAATAGGAGATATGGAATGTTACAACAAGAATCGAGAATGAAGGTTGCCGATAACACCGGTGCCAAAGAACTTCTTGCTATCCGTATCCTCGGTGGCTCAGGTCGTCGTTACGCAAGTATCGGTGATGTCGTCGTTGCAACTGTTAAGGATGCAATTCCTGGTGGCAGCGTAAAGAAGGGTGACGTCGTAAAGGCAGTTATCGTTCGCACAAAGAAGGAAGTCCGTCGTCAAGACGGTTCATACATCAAGTTTGACGAGAACGCAGCTGTGATCATCAAGAAGGACGGCGAACCTCAGGGTACACGTATCTTTGGTCCAGTTGGTCGTGAGCTTCGTGACAAGAAGTTCATGAAGATCATCTCGTTAGCACCGGAGGTAATTTAATCATGCCAAGCATAAAAAAGGGTGACACAGTAATTCTTATTACTGGTAAAACTCAGGCACGTGGTGGCGACCGCGGCAAGACCGGAACTGTTTTGTCAATTGACAAAGAGAAGAACCGCGTCATTGTCGATGGCCTAAACCTAGTCAAGAAGCACGTTCGCAAGACTGAAACCGAAAAGGGTGTATCAGACGGCGGCATCATAACTGAGCCAGCTCCGATCCACATTTCAAACGTTGCACTAGTTGACCCAACCACCAAGAAGGCAACACGTATTGGTACAAAGGTTGAGACAGTAACCACCAACGGCAAGAGCAAGATCGTAAGAACTCGCATTGCTAAGAGCTCAGGTAAGGAAATCTAATGACTGACGTAAAGATTCAGCCACGCCTAAAGACTCGCTACAAGAGCGAGATCAAGGGTGAACTACAGAGCATGTTTGGTTTCACCAACGTTCACCAGGTTCCAGCTCTAACAAAGATTGTTGTGAACATGGGTGTCGGTGAAGCGTCTAAGGACGGCAAGCTAATCGAGTTCGCAGTTAAAGATCTAACTGCTATCACTGGTCAGAAGCCTCAGGTTAACTTGGCTCGCAAGTCAATTGCGCAGTTCAAGCTTCGTGAAGGTCAGCCAATCGGTGCACACGTTACTTTGCGTGGAGACAGAATGTGGGAGTTCCTAGACAGACTTCTATCTCTATCTCTTCCTCGTATCCGTGACTTCCGTGGTCTATCAGACAAGCAGTTCGATGGTAAGGGCAACTACACCTTCGGTCTAACTGAGCAGACTATGTTCCACGAAATCAACCAGGACAACGTTGACCGCCCACGTGGTATGGACATCACCCTGGTAACAACAGCTTCAAATGATGCAGAAGGCCGTGCGCTGCTTACAGCTCTGGGCTTCCCATTCAAAACTGCAGAGAACCACTAACTACTAATTGGACAGGTCTGATTACTCGTAAAGTTTTCAGAAACCGACAAAGAAGGAAACAAACAATATGACAATGACAGACCCGGTAGCAGATTTCCTGACCCGGCTGCGCAATGCCAACTCAGCGTTCCACGAGGAGATTAACTTGCCTTACAGCAAGCTAAAGGCAAACATCGCAGAGATCTTGAAGGCAGAGGGCTACATCGCTGCAATCACTATCACCGATGCAGAAGTTGGCAAGAACCTAAACGTTGAACTGAAGTACGGTCCTAACCGTGAGCGTTCAATCTCAGGAATCAAGAGAGTTTCAAAGCCTGGCTTGCGTGTATACGCAAAGTCAACTGAGATCCCTCGCGTTCTTGGTGGCCTAGGTATTGCAATTCTTTCGACTTCGTCAGGGCTACTAACTGACCGTCAAGCAACCAAGAAAGGAGTAGGCGGAGAAGTAATCGCCTACGTTTGGTAAGCAGACATGTCACGTATTGGAAAGATGCCTATTTCAGTTCCAGCTGGAGTTGAAGTAAAGATTGATGGTCAGGTTGTTGAAGTAAAGGGTCCTAAGGGAACTCTTACTCACACTGTTCCTGCACCTATCACAATTGTTTTTGAAGACGGTACTATCACCGTTACCCGTCCTGATGATGAGCGTAACTCTCGTTCACTTCACGGTCTAACCAGAACTCTTATCGCTAACAACATTGAAGGCGTAACAAAGGGTTTCACCAAGGGTCTTGAGATCGTTGGAACTGGTTACCGCGTTACAGCTAAGGGATCAGGAATTGAATTCGCACTTGGTTACTCACACCCAATCATGGTTGAGCCTCCAGTTGGAATCACATTCCAGATTGAAGGAAACACCAAGATCACTGTTTCTGGAATCGACAAGCAAGCTGTTGGTGAAGTTGCTGCCAACCTAAGAAAGCTTCGCAAGCCAGAGCCATACAAGGGCAAGGGTGTTCGTTACGCAGGCGAAGTTGTTCGTCGCAAGGCCGGAAAGGCAGGTAAGTAATCATGGGACTAACTCCAAAGACTCGCGGTAAGAGCAAATCTGCCGCTCGTGGTCGCCGTCACCTACGTCTTCGTAAGAAGATTGAGGGAACAGCTACCCGTCCACGTCTAGTGGTAACTCGTTCAGCTCGTCACGTATTCGTTCAGATTGTTGATGATGCTCAGGGTCACACCCTGGTTTCAGCTTCAACAATGGAAGCGGATCTACGTAAGTCATCTGACGACAAGTCAGCTAAGTCAAAGGCCGTAGGTCTTCTACTAGCACAGCGTGCCAAGGCAGCTGGAATCTCTGAGGTCGTATTCGACCGCGGTGGTAACAGATATGCAGGACGTGTTGCAGCTATTGCTGATGGTGCACGTGAAGGTGGGTTGGTTCTGTGAGTAACGAAAACAAGGAGCAAGATTTGTCTACTGAGCAAGAAACTGCAGTTGCAGTTGAAAGCACGACGGCCTCAGCACCAGCAGCTGACACTAACGAGCGCGATGCTCGTCGTGGCAGCCGTGAGCGCGCACCTCGTGGTGAGCGTCGCGACCGTGAAGAAACCAAGAGCCAGTTCCTAGAGCGCGTTGTAACAATCAACCGAGTATCTAAGGTGGTCCAGGGTGGTCGTCGTTTCTCATTCACAGCACTAGTTGTTGTTGGTGACGGTAACGGAACCGTTGGTGTTGGATACGGTAAGGCTAAGGAAGTTCCAGCAGCTATTGCTAAGGGTGTTGAAGAAGCTAAGAAGAGTTTCTTCCGCGTTCCACGCATCGGCGGAACTATTCCTCACCCAGTTCAAGGCGAAGCAGCAGCTGGTGTTGTATTGCTTCGTCCTGCATCTGCGGGTACTGGTGTTATCGCCGGTGGTCCTGTTCGTGCAGTTCTAGAGTGTGCGGGTGTTAACGATGTTCTTTCAAAGTCATTGGGATCAGCGAACACCATCAACATTGTCCATGCGACAGTCGCAGCATTGAAGAAGCTTGAAGAGCCTTCAGCAGTTGCAGCTCGTCGTGGTCTAACGCTTGAAGAAGTTGCACCTAAGGGTCTACTTCGTGCTCAAGCCGCAGCTAAAGAAGCAGCAAAGGCAGGTGCCTAAAATGGCAGCACGTCTAAAAGTGACCCAGGTTAAAAGCGGTGTTGGCAACAGCCAACGTCAGCGTGACTCACTTCGTACATTAGGTCTGAAGCGTATCGGCGACATTATTGTCAAAGACGACAGCCTAGTAGTTCGTGGTTTGGTTCGTGCTGTTGCGCACTTAGTAAAGGTTGAGGAGATCAACTAATGAGCGAAGAAAACAAGAACGTCGAAGGTGCAGCAAAGCCTGCAGCTAAGAAGCCAGCGGCTGCAAAGCCTGCTGCAGCTAAACCAGCTGCCGCTAAGCCTGCTGCTGCGAAGAAGCCTGCTGCTGAAAAGGTAGAAGCTACTGAGAAGCCAGCTGCTGCGAAAAAGACTGTTGCTAAGAAGCCTGCTCTGGTGCAGGAGAAGAGCAACCTTCTAAAGCTGCACCACTTGCGTCCAGCTCCTGGTTCAAAGAAAGACCGCACTCGTGTTGGTCGTGGTGAAGGATCTAAGGGTAAAACCTCTGGTCGTGGTACCAAGGGAACCAAGGCTCGTTACCAGGTTCGTCCAGGCTTCGAAGGTGGTGGTGTTCGTCTAGTAATGAGAACCCCTAAGCTTCGTGGTTTCAAGAACCCATTCCGCGTTGAGTACCAGGTTGTAAACCTAGAGACTCTAGTTGAGCTTTACCCTCAGGGTGGCGAAGTGACTGTAGCGTCACTAGTTGCTAAGGGTGCAGTTCGTAAGAACGAGAAGGTCAAGGTACTAGGCCAAGGAGAACTTAGCCTTAAACTTGACGTCAAGGTTGACAAAGTATCTGAGTCTGCAAAGGCAAAGATTGTTGCTGCCGGCGGAACTGTAACCGAGTAATTTACCTAACCGGTATTTAGCCACAGGAGACAAATATGTTTAGTGCGATCAAGAGAGCTTTTAGTACTCCAGATTTGCGCAACAAGCTTATGTTCACGCTTGCTGTAGTTGCCATCTATCGTTTGGGATCTTTCATCCCAGCGCCATTTGTTAACTACGGTAACGTGCAGCAGTGTTTGAACAGCGGTAGTTCCAGCACAAACGGTATTTACGAGCTTGTTAACCTATTCTCCGGTGGAGCTTTGCTTCAGCTATCTATCTTTGCTCTGGGAATCATGCCTTACATTACGGCTTCGATTATTACCCAGTTGCTTCGAGTTGTTATTCCTCGCTTCGAGACTCTCTATAAAGAAGGTCAAGCAGGTCAGGCAAAGCTAACTCAGTACACCCGTTATCTAACTATTGGCCTTGGTCTTCTCCAGTCAACAACTTTGATTTCAGTTGCACGCTCAGGTGGACTATTCGGCAATGATTGCCCGAACATTCTCAGCAACCAGCAGTGGTGGGCTATCTCACTAATGGTTATCACAATGACCGCCGGCACAGGTGTAATCATGTGGCTTGCTGAGATGGTGACTGACCGCGGTATCGGTAACGGTATGTCTCTATTGATCTTCGCTTCTGTTGCTGCTGGATTCCCTGCAAGCCTTGGACAGATTGCGGCAGAGCGTAACATCGAAACATTGCTAGCTGTTATTGCTATCGGTGTTGTGATCGTTCTTCTAGTTATCTTGGTTGAGCAGTCTCAGAGAAGAATTCCTGTGCAGTATGCAAAGCGCATGGTTGGTAAGAGAACTTACGGTGGACAGGCTACATACCTTCCTATCAAGGTGAACCAGGCCGGTGTTGTCCCAGTTATCTTCGCATCAAGCTTGCTATACCTACCTGGTTTGATCTCTCAATTCGCGAAGCCTGCAGACGGAAAGCTTCCCGAGCCATGGGTTCTCTGGATTGACGCTAACCTAACCCAGGGTGACCAGCCGCTATATATGGTTATGTACTTCCTGATGATTATTGCTTTCACATACTTCTATGTATCAATCACCTTCAATCCTGAAGAAGTAAGCGAGAACATGAAGTCCTACGGAGGCTTCATCCCAGGTATCCGTGCAGGACGTCCAACAACTGAGTACCTTGAGTATGTTCTAAGCAGAATCACTTTGCCAGGAGCTATCTACCTTGGTCTAGTTGCTTTGATTCCTCTAGTAGCTCTAACACTTTTGAACGCTAACCAGAACTTCCCATTCGGTGGTACTTCGATTTTGATCATCGTCGGTGTTGGTCTTGAGACTGTGAAGCAGATCAGTGCTCAGATGCAGCAGCGAAACTACGAAGGTCTTCTGAAATGAGTCGGTTTCTCTTGATCGGCCCTCCGGGTGCCGGCAAGGGAACACAGGCTGCTCTGTTAGCTAACGCATACAGCATCCCTGCCATTTCAACAGGTGACATTTTCAGAGCTAACGTCAAAAACGAAACAGAACTTGGCTTGAAAGTTAAGTCGATTATGGATCGTGGCGAATACGTTCCTGACTCTCTAACGAATGAACTAATCAGAGACCGTCTTTCACAAGCGGATGCTGAAGCTGGTTTTCTTCTAGATGGTTACCCAAGAACTAATGATCAGGTAAATGAACTTGATGACATTCTTGTTTCACAACACAGAATCCTAGATGCTGTGATTCTGCTAGTTGCTGACACAGATGAACTAGTTCGTCGTTTACTAAAGCGTGCTCAAGAACAGGGCAGAGCAGATGACACCGAAGATGTTATTCGACACCGTCAGAATGTTTACCTAGAGCAGACCCAACCGCTAATCGAAATCTATTCAGCTAGAGATCTAGTTGTTGAGATTGATGGTTTAGGTCAGGTTGGCGAAGTAACCGAAAGAATTCTCAACGCACTAACTGCTCGTGGCCTAAGCCCAGCACTTTAGAGGTAAAGACATGGCACGCGAGCGAATAACGCTTAAATCAAATGCGGACATTGTCCTAATGCGTGAAGCAGGACTAATTACAGCTGCTGCTCTAAAGGCAGTTCGAGATGCAATTGCTCCTGGAATATCTACCCTTGAACTTGATGCAATTGCGGAGTCAACCATTGTTTCTATGGGGGCTAAGTCCAATTTCAAGCTGGTACCAGGCTATAAGCACACCATTTGCTCGTCAGTTAATGATGAAGTTGTGCACGGAATCCCTTCAAAGGACAAGATTCTTGCTCCAGGGGACATTATTTCTGTGGATTGTGGAGCTGTTACCCCAGCTGGCTGGAACGGAGATGCTGCTTTCAGCTTGGTTGTTCCAGGCGGAGATCCAGAGCTTATGGCTCAAAGACAGCTGATTAGTGATGCTTGTGAGGGTTCACTTTGGGCTGGAATAGCTGCATTTGCAGGGGCTAAACGCCTAAATGAGGTTGGCCGAGCAGTTGAAAAGAGCATTAAAGCTGCTGGTAGGTACGGAATCCTTCAGGATTACATAGGTCACGGGGTTGGCCGCTCAATGCATGAAGATCCAGCTGTTTTCAACTACCAAACCCGCGATTTAGGGCCAGTTATTGAGCCTGGGCTGGTTATTGCTATTGAGCCAATGATTACCGCAGGTGGGCAGGCAGTCAAGATATTGGCTGATGAATGGACAGTTTCAAGCAAAGATGGTTCAGATTCAAGCCATTGGGAGCACACTGTGGCCCGTCACAGCGGGGGAATCTGGGTTCTAACCGCCGAAGACGGTGGGGTAGCTGGTTTGGCTAAATATGGGATAACCCCAGTTCCATTGGAATCTTAACTACCATTATTTCCTTATATGTCCTAGGATTGAGTCTTGGTGTTTCGGCACGTAAAAATCCCTTTTTTAAGTCGGTCTTTTTGCGTGTGTTTGAGGCAGCAAAAGAATAAAGATAAGTGAGTTTATGGCCAACAAAGACGGCGTCATCGAGATCGAAGGCACAGTTTACGAGGCTCTTCCGAACGCGATGTTCAGAGTTGAGTTGACTAACGGGCACAAGGTTTTAGCGCACATCTCAGGAAAAATGCGTCAGCATTACATCAAGATTTTGCCTGAAGATCGCGTGATTGTTGAGCTTTCAACCTACGACCTAAATCGTGGGCGAATCATTTATCGATACAAGTAAATCGGTTTTGTAAAAAACCACGAACAGAAATAAAGAGACATGAAGGTTAACCCAAGCGTTAAAAAGATTTGCGACAAGTGTAAAGTCATTCGTCGCCATGGTCGCGTCATGATCATCTGCGAAAACCCACGCCACAAACAGCGCCAGGGCTAAGCACTTTAGATTTGCAACAGCTCACCTCAGTGAGTACAACTAAATAAAAAACAAGGCAGTGTTCAAGATTTATATCTGGCACCTCTCGGAAAGGCGAGAGCCTGAACTAAACATTCAGGACAACACTGCTGCAGACCTTTCATAACAAACAGGAGAAATCCAATGGCACGTATTGCCGGAGTCGATATTCCACGCGACAAGCGCGTTGAAATCGCCCTAACCTACATCTATGGAATCGGACCAACACGCAGCGTGAAGGTACTAACCGATGTAAACATCGATAAAAACATCCGAGTAAAAGATCTAACTGATGACCAGTTAGTTGCTATTCGTGATTACCTAGACGGAAACTACAAACTCGAAGGTGATCTACGTCGTGATGTTGCAGCTGATATTCGCCGCAAGGTTGAGATTGGTTCATACGAAGGTATTCGTCACCGTAAGGGACTACCTGTTCGTGGTCAGCGTACCAAAACTAACGCTCGTACTCGTAAGGGTCCAAAGCGCACCGTAGCCGGCAAGAAGAAAGTAGCGCGTTAGTAGCCCGCCGGCTCTTCGCGACTAATAAGGATTCAGGAGAAAACTCATGGCAGCACCTAAGACCAAAGCAGCAGGCTCAGCCCGCAAGCCACGTCGTAAAGAAAAGAAGAACGTCACCCACGGTCAGGCTCACATCAAGAGCACCTTTAACAACACCATCGTCTCAATCACTGACGACACCGGTGCTGTTATCTCATGGTCATCATCAGGTGATGTTGGCTTCAAGGGTTCACGTAAGTCAACTCCATTCGCCGCACAGATGGCAGCAGAAGCTGCAGCTCGTAAGGCACAGGAGCACGGTTTGAAGAAGGTAGACGTTTTCGTAAAGGGCCCAGGCTCTGGTCGTGAAACAGCTATCCGTTCACTTCAAGCAGCAGGTCTAGAAGTTGGATCAATCTCAGATGTGACCCCACAGGCTCACAACGGATGCCGTCCACCAAAGATCCGTCGTATCTAGTTTTATAGTTTCTTCTTTTGAAGAGACGAACAGTTTCAAGATCCAAATAATTTAATACAGCTGTTTAGTGGCCACTGAATAGCAAACCCAACAAAAGAGATATCAAATAGCGGATGTCTCAGTGAAAGGAACCAACGTGCTAATTGCACAGACTCCAGTTCTTAACGAAGAAATTGACAACAATTTCCCGAACCGCTCACGCTTCACCCTAGATCCACTAGAGCCTGGTTTTGGATACACCCTAGGTAACTCACTTCGTCGTACCCTGCTTTCATCTATTCCAGGTGCAGCAGTAACAAGCATCAAGATCGAAGGCATCAGCCACGAATTCGGTCCTATCGATGGTGTTAAGGAAGACGTAACTGAGCTGATCCTAAACATCAAGGACCTAGTTGTTTCATCTGAAGCAGGCGCTCCAGTTGTACTAGAACTTAAGAAGGGCGTTGGAGTAGCAACTGCTGCAGACATCGTTACCAACGAGAGCGTAACTATTCACAACCCAGAGCTAGTTCTAGCAACTGTTACCAAGGGCTCACTACACATGTGGTTGACCATTGAAGCAGGTCGTGGATACGTTCAGGCATCTCAGAACCGTCAGCCAGACATGGCTAACAACTCAATCATTCCTGTTGACTCAATCTATTCACCAGTTCTAAAGGTGTCATACCGTGTTGAGGCGACTCGTGCGGGTGAGTTCACAAACTTCGACAAGCTAATTGTTGATGTTGAAACCAAGCCATCTATTTCTCCACGTGAAGCAATTGCTTCTGCTGGTATCACTTTGGTTAACCTATTCGGTCTAGCAGCTGCTCTAGATGAAAACGCAGAAGGTATTGACCTTCCAGTTTCAGCTGTTGCAGTTGACCTACCACCAGCACTAGCTAAGCCAATTGAAGAACTAGATCTAACAGTTCGTTCATACAACTGCCTAAAGCGTGAAGGCATCAACACTGTGAACGAGCTAATCAACCTAACTGAAGATCAGTTGATGAACATCCGTAACTTCGGAATGAAGTCAGTTGATGAAGTACGCGACAAGCTAACTTCAATGGGACTACGTTTCCGTGATTCAGTACCAGGTTTTGACGCTGCATATTTCAGCGCAAACTTCGATGAGGATGACCAGGCTTAGTCCTGGCTCTAGATAAGTAATAGGAGAAACAAATGCCACGTCCAACTAAAGGCCCTCGCCTCGGAGGCGGTCCTGCTCACGAACGTTTGATGCTAAACAACTTGGCTTCATCACTGTTCATCCACAAGGCGATCACTACTACTCAGACCAAGGCAAAGCGTATGCAGCCTGTTGCTGAGAAGCTAGTATCACTTGCTAAGCGCGGAGACCTGCACGCACGTCGTCAGACAATGGCTGACATCACTGACAAGAACGTTGTTCACGAGCTATTCGCAAACATCGCTCCTCTAGTTCAGGACCGTAACGGTGGTTACACAAGAATTACAAAGCTAGGTTTCCGTAAGGGCGACAACGCTCCTATGGCACTTATCGAACTAGTTCTTGAGCCAGTTGTTGCTAAGCCTGCAAGAGCAAAGGCAAAGGTAGCTAACGCTGTCAAGGCAACTGCAGCTGCAGTTGTTGCTGAAGAAGTTGTTGAAGAAGTAGCAGCAGAGCACACTGAGCCAGAGACTGTAGTAGACGAGAACATCGTTGAAGAAGCTCCAGCAGAAGTTGTTGCTGAAGAAGTTGTAGCAGAAGCTCCAGTTGAAGAAGTTGTTGAAGCAGCAGCTGAAGAAGCTGAAGTTGCAGAAGCAGCAGCTGAAGCTCCTGAGGCTGACGAAGCTAAGTAATTTCAAACAACAAAGATCTCATGAATCAAGCCGTTGACCAGTTGGTTGACGGCTTGATTCGTTATCGGCTGGATCTTGCCTACGATGGCACAGATTTCGCTGGTTGGGCTAAGCAGCCAAAACTAAGAACAGTTCATGGCGAACTCATGAAAGCCTTAATCACCATCTTTGGGCCAACCAAGAATGACTTTTCACTAAGAGTGGCTGGTAGAACCGATGCGGGAGTCCATGCTGAACACCAAGTTGTTCATCTAGATCTATCTCCAGCCCAAATCAAAAGACTTGGTCGTTCAAACGACCTAAAGATGAAGCTGAACGCGATTTTGCCAACGGATATCAGAGTCAGTAACGCAGCTGTTGCTCCAAAGCACTTTCATGCCAGATATGGGGCTACCCACCGTAAATACCGCTACACAATTGCCGATGCCACTAGTGGCTGGAATCCCTTGAAGGCTAGATTCAACCTTTGGATCAAATATCCTTTGGATTTAGAGGCTATGCAGGAAGCCAGTAAAGAGTTCCTGGGGCTTCATGACTTCGCTGCTTTTAGTAAGCCAATGCCTCATGGCACAACAATTAGGCTCTTGAGGTCTATTTCGGTCAAAAGAAACAAGGCTTTAGGGGGAGTAGTCGAAATTGAGCTCCTAGCCGATGCTTTTGCTCACAATATGGTCAGATCTATCGTTGGAGCCCTAATCAAGGCTGGGGCTGGCAGGACAACAGCGGCTGATATAGCCAAAGCCCTGAAGTCTAAGTCCAGAATTGGGCATAACTACAAGGTTGTTACTCCTGAAGGGTTGAGCCTCATAGAGGTCGGATATCCAGCAAATAAGGACCTAGAAGCCCAGGTCACGATGACCCAGCACACTAGATCCTTAGAAGATGATTAGGTGAATTCCCCTAAATCTTCGGGTTGCATATGTATCTAGTTTCGGGCTAAACTTAGGCTTCGTGGCTGAAACCATTTGGTTTAGCACATGTTGATGAATTACTGATTCATCGCCAATCCGATAAGAAATAGAAGGCAATTTCGTGCGTACTTATTCACCGAAAGCTCATGAGCTTCAGAACGACTGGCTAGTTATCGATGCCACCGACGTGGTTCTAGGTCGTTTGGCCGCAACTGCAGCTGCGTTACTACGTGGCAAGCACAAGGCAACTTTTGCTCCTCACATGGACAACGGAGACTTCGTTGTAATCATCAACGCAGAGAAGGTGGCACTTACCGGATCTAAGTTGCAGAAGAAGAACGCATACCGTCACTCTGGTTACCCAGGTGGTCTAACTGCAACTACTTATGCAGAACTTTTGGAGAAGTCACCAGAGAAGGCTGTTGAGAAGGCAATCCGCGGAATGCTTCCTAAGAACACTCTTGGTCGTGACCAGCTTTCAAAGCTTAAGGTTTACCGCGGTGCAGAGCACCCACACGTAGCACAGGCTCCAAAGCCTTACACAATTGGTCAGGTAGCGCAGTAAGCGCTTAGAAGGAAAGACAACAAATGCCAACTAAGAAAGCTGAAGCTGCAGAAACTGCTGCACCAGAGAGCTACACCACAGAGACTCCAGCAGTTGCTGAAGTAAAGACTGCAAAGTCACGTGGTCCACTAACTGTTCCAGGTGCAGGTCTAGGTCGCCGTAAGGAAGCCGTTGCACGTGTTCGCATTAAGCCAGGTACCGGTGTTATCAAGATCAACGGTCGCGACTTGGCAGAATACTTCCCAAACAAGTTGCACCAGCAACTAGTTACAGACCCTTTCAAGGTTCTAGGTCTAACTGACTCATACGATGTGACTGCACGTATCCAGGGTGGTGGCGTTGCTGGTCAAGCAGGTGCTCTCCGTCTAGGTATTGCTCGTTCACTAAATGAGATCGACCGCGACAACAACCGTCCAGCTCTAAAGAAGGCTGGATTCCTAAGCCGTGACGCACGTGTTATCGAGCGTAAGAAGGCTGGTCTCAAGAAGGCACGTAAGGCGTCTCAGTTCTCTAAGCGTTAACTCGCTTCGAGCAACTGCTCGTTTATTCTTAAACCATGGCTCGCCTATTTGGTACCGATGGTGTTCGTGGAGTTGCGAATCGCGACCTCACCGTTGCTCTATCCCTTTCACTAGCTCAAGCTGCTGCATCCGTTTTGGGTGAACACGCAAGAAGTGAAGGTAGAAGACCAATCGCTGTCATCGGGCGCGATCCAAGAATCTCTGGCGAATACTTAGCTGCTGCTGTTGCAGCTGGTCTTGCATCTTCTGGCGTTGATGTATTTGATGCAGGTGTTGTTCCAACTCCTGCTACTGCCTTTCTAACTGCAGACATCAAAGCTGATTTCGGTGTGATGATTTCTGCTTCACATAACCCAGCTCCAGATAATGGAATTAAGTTCTTCGCATCCGGTGGACACAAACTTGCTGATGAAGTTGAAGACCAAATAGAAGCAGCGCTTTCTAAACCTTTCCTTTCGCCACTAGGTGCAGGCATTGGTCGCGTGCAAAGATTTGCTGATGCAGAAGACAGATATATGGTTCATCTTCTGGGTGCAATTTCTAATTCTCTTGAAGGACTAAAGATTGTTATTGACTGTGCTCATGGTGCAGCCTCTGCTATCTCACCGCAGGTCTTTGCTGATTCAGGTGCTGAAGTAATTGTTATTGGTAATGATCCTGATGGCCTAAACATCAATGCAGGCTTTGGTTCTACCAGCATGAGTGCTCTTCAGGCTGCAGTTCTAGAACACAATGCAGACATGGGCTTTGCTCATGATGGTGATGCTGACAGGGCACTTGCTGTTGATGCTAATGGTGCAATCGTTGATGGCGATCAACTAATGGCAATCCTGGCTTTGGCTTTGAAAGCTAAGGGAGAGCTTGCTCGCAACACATTGGTTGCAACTGTTATGAGCAACCTAGGTCTTCGTATTGCCATGAAAGATGCTGGCATCGACATGATTGAAACCAAGGTTGGTGACAGATACGTCTTAGAACAAATTCGCGAAGGTGGCTTCACTCTAGGTGGCGAGCAGTCTGGACACATTATCTTTAGCCGCTTTGCTACCACCGGAGATGGAATCCTCACAGGACTCATGATTGCCTCTGAAGTAAAGAGAACGGGCAAGTCCCTCCAGGAACTAGCAGCACAAATGAAGACTTATCCTCAGGTGCTAATCAACATCAAGGGTGTTGATAAGAGCAGAGTTGATTCGGATAAAGGCTTACAGGAGATTATTAGAGAAGCTGAAGCAGAGCTAGCTGACACAGGACGTGTATTGCTTAGAGCCTCAGGAACTGAGAACCTAGTTCGCGTAATGGTTGAAGCTGCCGATGAGGGAACTGCTCATTCCTGGGCTGACCGTATTGCTCGTGTGGTGGAGAAGAACTTAGCTATCTAAGTTAGATCTTTCTAAGCAGAACTCTTTCAACTCTGTGTTTTTCACCTTTTTGTAACACCAAAGTTGCTCTTGATTTAGTCGAGATTATATTCTCCATCAGGTTAGTCAAGTTGATTGTTCGCCATATTTCCTTGGCTCTATCCAAAGCAATGGTTTCATCCATCTCTGCATAGCGGTGGAAGTATGAAGCAGGATCCCTAAAAGCTGATTCCCTTAGAGCTTGGAATCTATCTAGGTACCAAGATTCAATTTCTTCAGTTGGAGCATCAACATAAATCTTGAAATCAAAGTAATCGCTAAGAGCTACTTCTTGACCTAGAGCAGGTGGCTGCAAAACATTTAGACCTTCAATGATGACAACATCAGGAGAGGAGACAACAATGTTTTCACCTGGAACAATGTCGTAGGTGAGGTGAGAGTAAAGAGGCGCTGATACTTCATCTTGACCAGATTTAATATCTGCCACAAACTTCAACAAAGCTAAACGATCGTAGGATTCAGGGAATCCTTTTCTTTCCATAAGACCACGTTGTTCGAGAACTGAGTTCGGGTGGAGAAAACCATCTGTAGTGACAAGTGCAACTGTTGGAGTTGATGGCCATCTACTAAGTAGTTCTTTTAGAAGTCTTGAAACTGTTGACTTGCCTACTGCAACTGATCCAGCCACTCCAATAATGAATGGAATTCGCTTATTGGTTCTATTTAGGAAAGCATCAGATGCGGCATGTAACTCTTGAGTCTGGGTCACATATAAGTTGAGCAGTTGGCTAAGCGGAAGATAAATGTCTGAAACTTCAGCCATATCTAGGAAATCTCCCAAACCTCTGATCTTTTCAATCTCTGCTTCAGTTAGGGGAGATGTTGAGCTTTTAGCTAATTCAGCCCATTGATTACGGGATATCTCATCAAAAGGGGAAACTGGTGCCTCATCTGAGGTACTACCAATGGGTAAGCCAGTCACATAAGCCATTCTGCCTTAAACTAGAGGCATGTGTGGAATCGTCGGCTATGTGGGACCTAAGTCAACCGTTGATGTCCTCCTAGGCGGGCTAAAGCGCCTTGAATACCGTGGCTATGACAGTGCCGGTGTTTCAGTTATCAATGAGTCAGGTGTTCTAGAAACTCGTAAGAGGGCTGGCAAGCTCGGGATTCTGGTTGAAGATATCAAGGAACACCCTCTAGGTCAATCACACATCGGCATCGGGCATACCCGATGGGCTACCCATGGTGCTCCAACAGATGGCAATGCTCACCCTCACCTTGGTGGAACTAACTACAAGCTGAGCCTGATCCATAATGGAATCATTGAAAACTTTGCAGAACTAAAAGCTGAGCTATTGGCTCAAGGAACAGTCTTTACTAGTGAGACTGATTCAGAGGTGGCCGCCCACCTAGTCGCCACAGAATATGCCCACTCAGGCAATTTCCTTGAAAGCTTCAGAACGGTAGTTAAAAGACTTCACGGAGCATTCACTATTTTGGTTATCCATCAGGATGAGCCAGGGGTAGTCCTAGCCGCAAGAAGAAATGCCCCTCTAGTTATTGGTTTGGGCGATGGCGAGAACTTCCTAGGTAGTGATGTTGCGGCTTTCGTTGAACACACTAAGCGAGCAATTGCAGTTGGCCAGGATGAGATTGTAATTCTCAAGGCAGACAGCGTTTCAATAGAAAACTTTGAAGGTCAGAAAGTTACTGAAGAAGAGTTCACTGTTGACTGGGATGCCAGTGCAGCTAGCAAGGGTGGCTGGTCTTCTTTCATGGCTAAAGAGATTGCTGATCAGCCTCAAGCTGTTGGCGATACTTTGATGGCTCGAGTTTCTAGCGATGGTGTTGTAAAGCTCAAAGAACTTGATGGGATAGCAGAACTTATTCCAAACATCGACCGAATCATCATGATTGCTTGCGGCACTGCAGCTTATGCATCAGAGGTTGGTAAGTATGCAATTGAAGCTTGGGCCAAGATACCTGTAAGCGTAGAACTTTCACACGAGTTTAGATATCGTCAACCTATTCTGACCAAGAACACTTTGGTTGTTGCAGTTAGCCAGTCTGGTGAAACTATGGACACTCTGATGGCCACTCGTTATGCCAAAGAAGCAGGAGCTACTGTTCTCTCTATCTGTAACACTCAAGGTGCAACTCTTGCTCGTGAAGCAGATGCAGTCGTTTACACACATGCCGGACCTGAAGTAGCAGTTGCTTCAACTAAAGCCTTCACAGCACAGATCACAGCCATCTATCTTCTTGGTCTTCACCTGGCAACAGTGCAAGGGACACATCCAAAGGATGAACTTGAAGAGATTGGCCGTGAACTCCTAAAAGTTCCTGGCGACATTTCAGATGTTCTTGCCGATATGGATCAGACACGTGTCATTGCTAAGAAGTTCAAGGATGCTAGTTCAGTGCTATTCCTAGGTAGACACGTGGGATTCCCTATTGCTCTTGAAGGTGCACTCAAGCTGAAAGAGCTTGCCTACATTCACTCAGAAGGCTTCGCAGCTGGAGAACTAAAGCACGGCCCGATTGCTCTTATTGAAGAAGGCCAACCAGTCATTGTTATTGTCCCTAGCCCAAGTGACCCTGATGCACTTCACGCCAAGATAGTTAGCAACATCCAAGAGGTAAGAGCACGTGGTGCTCAAGTAATAGCGATTGCCGAAGCAGGTGATCTTGAGGTAGCTAAGTATGCAGTTGAAGTTATTTACATTCCTGCTACCCACAAAATGATTGCCCCAATCTTGAATGTAATACCTCTGCAGATATTTGCTATGGAGTTGGCTGCGGCTAAGGGCTTGGATGTGGACCAGCCTAGAAACCTTGCCAAGTCGGTAACAGTCGAGTAATCATGATTGTGGGCATAGGTGTGGACCTGGTTGATTTGAATCGTTTCGAATCTAAACTCAAGGAAACCCCTGCTCTGATTGAAAGAATCTTTACACCAACAGAGCGTGAAAGATCTGCCCAATCACTAGCTGGAGTTTGGGCTTCTAAAGAAGCTGTCATCAAAGCACTAGGTAATCCTGTTGGCCTTAGTTGGCATGATGTGACTGTTGCTAAGGACTCTCTTGGCAAACCGCATCTAGAAGTATCTGGTGCAACCAAAGAGCGTTCAGAAGAAATGGGAATCTCTTCTTGGCATCTTTCAATAACTCACGATGGTGGCATGGCTTGTGCTTTTGTTATCGCGGAAGGAAACTAGCCCATGCGTAAACTCACAATCGATCTAAACAATGTTGCTCATAACCTGGACACAATGAGGAAGTTAGTTAACTCGACAGGTAAGCAAGTAAAGATTATGGGTGTTGTCAAAGCTGATGCCTATGGCCATGGCATGCTGCAGGTTGCAAGAAAGATAGAAGCCGAAGGCGTTGACTACATAGGTGTTGCTGATTTAGCTGAAGCACAAACACTTCGTTCAGCTGGAATAAAGACTCGCATTCTTGCTTGGCTACATGACCCTCAAGATGACTTTGCATCAGCAATCAAGCATGAGATTGATGTTGCTGTTTCGTCACAGGAGCAGTTGCTTAGAGTGAAGAAGGCAGCAAGCTCGGCTGGAACTCCTGCCCAGATCCACATCAAGGTTGATACCGGTCTATCCCGTAATGGTGTGACCATCGATGAACTTGAAGATCTACTGATTGAAACTAAAGCTGCTGTTGAAGAAGGATTAGTTGAGACAGTAGGAATCTTTAGCCACCTATCTTCAACAGGTGTGAAAGAAGATCTTGCTCAGATTGAAAGATTTGAATTAGCTCTCGATATGGCAGCAAAGCTGGGTGTTGAGTTTGAACTTAGACACCTAACCGCAAGCGATGGAACTCTTAGTTACCCTCAAGCTCACTACGACATGATCAGAGCAGGAATTGCTCTTTATGGTCTGTCACCTTTCAGCGATAACAGAGCGGCAGAGTTTGGGTTGAAGCCAGTTATGACAGCAGAAGCAACTGTTGTTCAAACTAAGCGAGTTCAAGCAGGTGAAGGTGTTTCCTACGGTTACCTCTACAGAACACCTAAGGAAACCACTCTGGCTCTAGTGCCAGTTGGTTATGCAGAAGGATTACCTCGCAATGCTTCTGGCAAAGCAGAGGTTTGCATAAACAATAAGTTCTATAAGATTCTTTCTCGCATCGCAATGGACCAGTTTGTAGTAGATGTTGGTGATGCTTCCATTTCACCTGGCGATCGTGTAGTTATCTTCGGTGAAGGTGGTCCATCTGCAGATGATCTAGCCACAGCAGCTGACACCATCAACTACGAGATTGTTACTCGCATTGGTTCTAGATTCAACAGAGAATTTATCGGCTAGAGAATTGACTCAACAACACAACATCTTTGAGCAAGTCATCGCAACTAGCGAGGACATGCACGAACTTGGTGTGAAGGTTTCTAAAGTTCTAAGAGCTGGAGATCTAGCAATACTTATTGGTCCTCTAGGTGCTGGAAAGACTACTTTTACTAGAGGTGTTGGTGAAGGTCTAGAAGTTGAAGGCAATGTTTCTTCACCTACTTTTGTTGTTGCTAGAACCCATAAGCGTGAAGGTAATGCTCCTTTTGTTCACGTTGATGCCTACCGACTAGGTTCACCTGCTGAACTAGATGATCTGGATATTCCTTTTGCTAGCTCAATAGTTTTTGTTGAATGGGGCAAGGGTCTAACTAACGACATCTCAGAGAACTGGCTAGAAGTTGAAATAGCGAGAGACACTACCGGCGCAACAGAAGACCGTCAGGTCAAGATCACTGGTTTTGGAGATAGATGGGCAGGTGTTTCAATCTAATGAAAACCTCTGCTGCTTCTACCCGTATGGCTGATTACTCTCTTGCAATTGATACCTCTGCTGGCACAACCGTAGCTGTTCTAAGCATGGGGACAGTGATTGCTGAGGTTAACTACCTAGAGCCAATGACCCACTCCGAACGTATTGGATCAGCAATAGAGAAGGTCTTAGCCGACTCAGGCATCCAAGCTAATCAGATCTCTACTGTTGTTGCAGGTGTCGGCCCAGGACCATTTACTGGTCTAAGAGTTGGCTTGGCTGCAGCTAGGTACTTTGCAATTGGAGCCCAAGCTGAGTTAGTTGGTGTTTGCTCATTGGATTCAATTGCCTTGGATTTCTACATTGCTAATCCAGCTGCTGGGAATCTATTGGTGACTACAGATGCTAGAAGAAAAGAAGTTTTCTGGGCCACCTATTCAGGTGTAGTTGAAGGGGTTCCAGTTAGAACTCATGGACCTTCGGTCAACAAGCTTGAAGACATCGCTGGCTTCATAGATGTTAGTAGTCATTCCACCACTGAGCTGGGTGTGAGAGCGGGAGCTCTTGGTCAGATTGCTTTTGCTCAAGAACTAGCAGGAGCTGCTAATCGCAAAGACATCACTCCTATTTACCTTCGTGAACCAGATGCTGTTCCGAGTAAGGGTAAGAAGGTGAGTGGCTAATGGCGATAGAGATTAGACAAGCCACAGTGCTAGATCTGCCTGAAATCATGAAGTTAGAAGTCGCTAGCTTTGCTAATGATGCTTGGCCTGAAGAAACTTTCAAATCTGAGTTAGCAGCTAAGCATACCTATTACATTCTTGCTCTGGAAGACAACTTAGTTGTTGGCTATGCAGGGTTGAGTAAATTACCTGGTAGCGATCAGGCCGATATTCAAACTATTGCTGTTAGAGAAGATAAGCGTGGTCTTGGTATTGGTAAATCTCTGATGGATACTTTGACGCTGCAAGCAACTGAATTAGGTGCAAGGGAAATCTTCTTAGAAGTAAGAGCAGACAACTCAATTGCTCAGAAGTTATATAAGTTGTTTGGTTTCAAACAGATAGGCACACGTAAGAAGTATTACCAGCCAGATGGTGTTGATGCTTTCATCATGAAGACAGACGTAAGGCTTAAGACAAACAAGGAACCTGTGGTCTTAGGCATCGAAACCTCTTGTGATGAAACTGGAGTTGGAATTGTTAGAGGAAACCAACTGCTAGCCAACATCATCTCTTCAAGTATGGATAAGCATGCAATCTTTGGTGGAGTTGTTCCTGAGATTGCAGCTAGAGCGCACCTTGAAGCGCTAACACCCGTATTGGATGAAGCTCTAGAAAAAGCCAACCTAACACTTGATGACATTGATGCAATTGCTGTGACAAACGGACCAGGGCTAGCTGGAGCTCTAATGGTTGGAGTCGGTGCTGCCAAAGCATTAGCTGTTGCAACCGCTAAACCTATTTATGCTGTGAATCACTTAGTTGGTCACGTAGGAGCAGACATTCTTGATAGAGGGGAATTGAAGACTCCTACCATTGCTCTTTTGGTATCAGGTGGTCATACCTCTCTACTACTAGTTAGAGATCTACTGAATGATGTTGAACTACTTGGAGAAACTATTGATGATGCTGCGGGTGAAGCCTTCGATAAGGTTGCACGAGTTCTAGGGCTTAGCTACCCAGGTGGACCTGAAATAGATCGAGTGGCTAAAGAGGGTAATCCAAATGCCATTAGATTCCCTAGAGGTCTTACTCTGCCTAAAGACATGGAAAAGCATCGCTACGACTTCAGCTTCTCAGGATTGAAGACAGCGGTTGCTAGACATGTTGAACTAGCTGAATCAAAGGGCGAAGAGTTCTCTATTGCTGATGTTGCAGCTAGCTTCAGAGAAGCAGTAGCTGATGTGTTGATCAAGAAGGCAGTTAGTGCCTGTAAAGAATTTGATGTTCCAAGGCTTCTTCTTGGTGGTGGGGTAGTAGCAAACGCAAGACTTCGAGAGGTAGCTAAAGAACAGTGTGAAGCCAATGGGATTGAACTTAGGATTCCACCATTCTCACTCTGCACAGACAATGGAGCGATGATTGCTGCTATTGGTGCTCAATTGATAATGGCTGGCAGAGCACCAAGCACACTGAACTTCTCAGCAGAGTCGACACTGCCTGTGACAACTGTTCAGTCCTAGAGTGGCTTGACTACTAGAACTCTGTGAGCTCCATCAACTCTTGTAACAATTAGAGTTGCTGATTCAGAACCTCTAGGGTCTAGTTCTCTTCTTAGCTGTTCAGGAGTAATGTCTGCTCCACGCTTTTTTATCTCTAGAGTTCCAATGTTCTTTTCTCTCAAGTAAGCCTTCAGCTTCTTTCTATCAAAGACCAGGTTCTCTAATACTTCATAGCCCTTGAGCCAAGGTGAACTTACTTCTTTATCCCCAGATAGATAAGCAATCTCGTTAGAGAAGATGTTTAGTCCTAATTGTTCTGCAAGGTCACCTACGAGGTGAGATCTAATTACTGCAGCGTCAGGTTCGTATAGATACTTACCTAAATCTCCAATAGGAGCATCTAGTCTTTCAATGTTTTCACTTGTAATTTCATGAGTTCCAGTTGGTGTGAGGAGCAGGGCTGCTCTCTTTATGTTTTCTCGTCTTAGAGAACCAAAGTAGAGAGTCAGCTCTACTAGGTCGCCATGATCAGATACCCAAACAGCTTCAGCGTCATCAGGGATATCTTTGTGGTCCATACCTGGACCTAGTTTCACAATGGTTGGTTTTGCTCTTGCGGCTTCTAGAACAAAATCAAAAGAAGGACTGAAATCATTGATGTCGTATTTACGTTTATTAATGTTTGTTTTTGAATCTTTGAGGTCACGTCTGGCAGGATCTAGAAACAAACCTTCGAACTTATCAAGGTTCACTTTTGTGACATCACCTTGTTCAACAGTTACATTGTCAAAACCTGCAAGGTTATAGGTAGCGATAGCTGCTGTTACTTCGTCTAGTTCGATCGCTGTGACATCTATATCTAGACTGGCGAAGGCTAGAGTCTCCGCACCAATCCCACATCCCAGATCGGCAATCTTTGTTATGCCATTAGATCTAAATCGACCCGCGTGGATGGCTGCGACTTTTAGTCTTGATGCCTGTTCTAGTCCTTCTTCCGTAAAGAACATGCGTTCAGCAAATTCTCCGAACTTGGCCTTAGCTCTTCTTCTGAGTTTGACCTGGGTTAGAACTGTTGCAACTAGCTCAGCGGGGTGACCCTTACCTCTTAGCTTGGAAACGACTTTGACCATGTCTGCTTTGGAGTCGATTTCTCCAACTTCGGCTAGGAGAGCCTGCCCTTCGGGGCTGATGAGGCTCAAAAAGCCGGTGCGGTCCATAAACTAACGCTAACAGCGAAGAGTTAGCACTCTGGTTGCATGAGTGCTAAAAAGAGATAAACTTGTGCCGAAGGTGTGTTTTTCACCTAAATCCAGTCAATAAAGAAGAGGTTCACGTGTCGGTTTCAATCAAGCCACTAGAAGATCGTATTGTCGTTCTCCCAGTTGAGGCAGAGCAGGTTACTGCTTCAGGTCTGGTAATCCCAGATACCGCTAAGGAGAAGCCTCAGGAAGCCGAAGTTGTCGCAGTTGGCCCAGGCCGCGTAGATGACAACGGTAACCGCGTCCCACTGGACATCTCAGTTGGAGACCGAGTTATTTTCTCAAAGTACGGCGGCACAGAGCTAAAGTACAACGGCAAAGAGTACCTAGTGCTTTCAGCTAGAGACGTTCTAGCCATCGTAGAGCGCTAAAGAGCCAACCTAAGCCAAAGAATAACCTCGAGCTAAGCTCGAGGTTTTCTCTTTAAAGAGGTATACGGTTAGTAATTATCTATAAATAATTGAGGAACAATCAGCATGGCAAAACCAGAGGAACCCGTAAACGACGATGACGTCGTGGCGGTGCCCCTAAGACACCCATGGCGCTGGATCTCAGGAATAGCAGCTGTACTTCTACTTCTAAACTTTATTTATTCAGTAGTTTCAGCCAAGTCCATCCAGCACGACATTGTCTCTAAGTACCTCTTTGATGTTCGCATCCTAGAAGGTGCTCTCGTCACTGTTTTGGTAACAGTTGTTTGTATGTCAATCGGTACCGTTCTTGCAACACTGCTTGCAATTATGAAACTCAGTGTGAATCCACTTTTGCGTTGGCTAGCTACCGGCTACATTGAATTCTTTAGAGGAACACCTTTGCTATTGCAGATTGTGTTCTGGGGATATCTAGGAATCATCTTCCCGGAACTGTTCTTAGGTATTCCTTTCACAGACATCGTCTTCTTTAGTGGTGAGACAAGCGATATCATTCCTGCCATCGTTGCCGGTGTTATTGCTCTATCTCTAAACGAAGCAGCTTACTCAGCTGAAATTGTTAGAGCAGGTATCTTGGCTGTTGATCACGGTCAAACAGAAGCTGCTAAGTCTCTAGGTATGTCTAGCAAATACACGATGAGAAGAATTGTTCTTCCCCAAGCCATGCGTGTGATCATTCCACCAATGGGTAATGAATTCATCGGTATGTTGAAGAACACCTCCTTGCTACAAGTTATTGCAGTTGCTGAACTCTACACACAGGCAAGCACTATCTCTTCAGCGAACCTGGCTCAGATTGAACTTCTTATCGTCAGCGGATTCTGGTACTTGCTCATGACAACCGTTCTTGGTTTCCCTCAGCGAGCTCTTGAGAAGAAATACGGCAGAGGTTTTGAAGCTGTCGGCGGTAGACCTGCTCCTAGAACATTTAAGGTAGGTAAGCGCTGATGAATCAAGTAATGGTGGATGCAAGAAGCGTACGTAAGAGCTACGGTTCTAATGATGTCTTGAATGGAATTTCTCTAACTGTTGAGCAGGGTGAAGTTCTCTGCATTATTGGTCCTTCTGGTTCAGGTAAGTCAACATTCCTTAGATGCCTAAACCACTTGGAATCAATCAATGGTGGCCGTATCTACGTAAACGGTGAACTTATGGGTTACCGCCAGGTTGGCAATGTACTTTATGAAATGAAGTCAAAAGATATCGCTAAGGCTCGTCAGGGTATTGGCATGGTGTTCCAACGCTTCAACCTTTTCCCTCACTTGACTGCCCTGCAGAACATTATTGAGGCTCCTATTGGAGTTGCCGGAATGAATCCTGAAGAAGCTAAGACTCTTGGCTTAGAACTACTTGAGCAGGTAGGTCTTGGAGACAAGGGAGATCACTACCCTTCTCAGCTATCAGGTGGACAGCAGCAGAGAGTGGCTATCGCTAGAGCGCTAGCTATGAAACCTAAGTTGATGCTCTTTGATGAGCCAACCTCAGCCCTGGACCCTGAACTAGTAGGGGATGTGCTGGATGTTATGAAGAACTTGGCTAAAGCAGGTATGACCATGATCGTGGTTACCCACGAAATGGGCTTTGCCAAGGAAGTAGCTGACAAGGTGGTCTTTATAGATAAGGGTCAGATCGTTGAATCTGGCTCTCCTAAGCAGGTTTTGGACAACCCTCAGGAAGCAAGAACTAGAGCGTTCCTGAATAAAGTCCTCTAGAGTTATCCCAAGTAAAAAACCCACAAATAGAAAGAGAAGACACATGGCAATAAAGAAACTCGGTTTCGCAGCCGTAATGACAGCTGGCCTTCTAGTGCTAACTGGTTGTGCAAGCGGACCAAACAATGGTGTTGACCAGTCAAAGGTTGACAAAGCAGCTCAGGCACTGTTGCCAGCTGAATACCTGGAGAACGGTATCGATGTAGCTAGCGACATCCCTTACGAGCCATTCGAGTTCTACGATGAAGACGGCAACCTAACCGGTGTTGACGTTGAACTAGGCGCGCTAATTGGCCAGAAGCTTGGAATAGAACTACGTTTCAACAAAACAGTTTTTGACACCATTATCGCTAACCTTGAGGCGGGTACAAACGACATCATCATCTCTTCAATGAGCGACACTGTTGAGCGTCAGGCAAAGGTTGACTTTGTTGACTACCACATCGGTGGATCACAGATGATTGTTGCTGAAGGTAACCCAGAGAACATCACTAACCCAATGAGTCTTTGTGGCAAGACTGTAATCGTTCAGAATGGAACCATTCACATCGACCTAGTTGGCACAATGTCTGAGAGCTGTAAGGTTTCAGGCAAGAAGGAAATCACTATCACTCAGCTACCTGACTCTCCAAGCATGCAGAACGCACTTCGTGCAGGCCAGGGAGACGCAGTAATGATGGACTCATTCGTAGCCCAGGATGCTGCTGCTAAGGCTGGAAACGGCGAGTACTTCGATGTAGTCAACGACCCAGACGCTCCTAACGGTTATGACGCTGGCTTCGTTGGTATTGCAATTCTGAAGAAGGACACTGATCTTCGTGATGCAATCCAGGCTGCTCTTCAGTCACTAATTGATGACGGACAGTACCAGGCTCTACTAGACAAGTGGAACATGTCTGATAACGCTGTTGTGAGCGCAAGCATCAACGGCACCAAGGAATAATTAGTTTCAAAGCTAAACGGGTCGGCATGAAAATGTCGGCCCGTTTTTCTTTGCCTGTTGAAAACAAAAGCACAGATCCTCTTCTCTCCTTATTCTCTTGAGATGAGAAAAACAAAAAGCCTAGGAGCAGCACTTCTTATTACGGCAGGAGTTGTTTACCTTGTTTCAATAGGTAACGCTAAACCTTTAGCTCCTGCACTCAAGGTTGGAGTTCTAGTTTCAGATAGTGGAGCCTTAGGGTTTGCTGGTCCCGTTCAAAGAGTTGCTGCCAAGATAGCCACTAGAGATCTAGCAGCTGCGGAAGAGCCTGTGAAGGTGGAGGTTAGTTATGCCGATGTCGGAGATACAGAAACTGAAAATAAAAGAGCAATAGCAAAGCTCCGAGCGTTAGGAGTTGATGTTCTACTTGCGCCAATACAGTCTGAGTCAGCTGGAGTGCTAGTTCAAACCAATGAGAAGAAACAAATTCCAATAATTTCAACAGCTGCTCTTTCCGATGACTTAGGTGCAACCAACTTAAAGCACTGGTTTTTTAGGTTGGCTACTAGTCCGAGCCAGGACTCTTTTGCCTTGGCAAAATTCATTACCAATTCTGCACCTAAGAGCGTGCTTATAGTTTTCGGTTCCCAACCTCAGAACAAGGAGCAGATGAAGTCTCTATCCTTCGGCCTAGTTCTTAATGGAATTAAGGTTCAAACAGCAGGGATAAAGGATGTGAAGGCAATTGCCAAGACCAAGCCAGATGCTCTAGTTCTGCTGTCAATGGAAGAGTCTCTGCCCTTCTTTAGTTCTCTTTCTGATTGGGTCGCTCAGGTTCCACAAATTTATCTAGTGCCTAGCAATCTGGGGGATTACTCTTCATACCCATGGGCAAAGGCTCTAAAAGGAGCAAAGGCCCTTAGCCCTAAACACAAGATAGATCCTGAACTGAGATCTGACCTTTCGAAAGAGCTCGGAAATCTGTCTTTGGTGGGGCCTCGATCAATGACTCTGCTGAGCTTGGCTCAAAGGACAAGTGACGCTATTCATTTGGCAGCAGATGCATTTAGAAATACAAAGAGCGATAGTCCTGAGAAGCTGAGGCAGGCAATAGCTGACACAAAAGTCAGGGGGAAGGATCTGTTCACAGAGCACGGGTTCCTTGAGCAAAGGGAGTATTCGGTCTTTAGATACGGGAGTACAGGGACCTTTTCACAAGGCTCAGTCTTCAGCCCAAATTGACCCTAAACAAGAGTGAAGTAGTCAGGGTAGAATTGGCTAATCTAAACTCCTGACAGGTTGAAAATGACTGAAAATGACCCATTTGGCTTCACTGGTCTCACTTATGACGACGTATTACTTATGCCCGGCCAGTCCGATGTTGTCCCAAGCCAGGTATCCACTGCAACTCAGGTAACCAAACGCTTATCCATCAACATCCCTTTGCTGTCTTCAGCTATGGACACTGTTACTGAAGCTCGTCTAGCTATCGCTATTGCCAGACAGGGTGGTCTAGGTGTTCTACACAGAAACCTATCTATTGACCAGCAGGCAACCCAGGTTGATCTAGTCAAGAGATCAGAAGCTGGAATGATTACTCACCCAGTTACTACCCACCAGCTTGCAACCTTGCAGGAAGTGGATTCTGTTTGTGCAACATATAGAGTTTCCGGTCTTCCAGTTATTGATGAAGATGGCACTCTAGTTGGAATTGTTACTAACAGAGATATGCGTTTTGTGAACGAAGTTCAAAAGACCACCACATTGGTTAAAGATGTAATGACTCCTATGCCACTGGTCACTGCCCCTGTTGGAGTTTCACCAGAAACAGCTATTGCTATCTTTGCTCAGCACAGAATTGAAAAACTTCCTATTGTTGATCCAAGCAACAAGCTAAAGGGTCTAATCACTATCAAAGACTTTGATAAGAGTGAGAAGTATCCACTTGCAAGCAAGGACTCTAAAGGCCGTTTGCTAGTAGCAGCTGCTGTTGGTGTTGGAGATCAGGGTTGGGAAAGAGCGATGGCTCTTGTTGATGCAGGTGTAGACATTCTTATTGTTGACACCGCTCACGGCCACAACACAGCAGTACTAGATATGGTTGCCAAGCTAAAGGCAGAACCAGTAGCTAAGCATGTTGATGTAATTGGTGGAAACGTTGCAACTCGTGAAGGTGCTGCTGCTCTAGTTGAAGCTGGTGCTGATGGTGTGAAGGTTGGAGTCGGACCAGGTTCTATTTGTACAACTCGTGTTATCGCAGGTGTTGGTGTTCCACAGATCACTGCTGTTTATGAAGCAAGTTTGGCTTGTAAGCCATTCGGTGTTCCAGTAATTGCCGATGGTGGTTTGCAGTTCTCAGGAGATATTCCTAAGGCACTTGTAGCTGGGGCAAATGCAGTGATGATTGGTTCTTTGCTTGCTGGTACTGATGAAGCACCTGGAGACATCACATTCGTTGGTGGCAAACAGTTCAAGACTTATAGAGGTATGGGATCTCTCGGAGCGATGCAGTCACGAGGAGAAGCCAAGAGCTACTCTAAAGACCGCTACTTCCAAGACGATGTTCTTCGTGAAGACAAGCTTGTTCCTGAAGGTATTGAAGGAAGAGTTCCTTACCGCGGAACCGTTGGCACAGTTGCTCACCAGCTAATTGGTGGTCTAAGAGCAGCTATGGGTTATGTCGGAGCAGCAACTATTCCAGAGCTTCAGGCTAAGGGTAAGTTCGTAAGAATCACTCCTGCTGGTCTCAAGGAGAGCCACCCGCATGATATTCAGATGACCGTTGAAGCACCGAATTACAACAACCGCTAGGAGATCAAGATGAGCGAAATAGAGATTGGTCGCGGAAAGCGCGGTAACCGTAGTTGGGCATTTGATGACATTGCGATTGTTCCTTCAAGAAGAACTCGTGACCCTAGAGATGTTTCAACAGACTGGAACATTGATGCCTACAGCTTCCAGCTTCCAGTTCTTGCAGCTCCTATGGACTCAGTTGTATCTCCTGATACTGCTATTGCTATCGGCAAGCTTGGTGGTTTGGGTGTTCTAGACCTAGAAGGTCTATGGACTAGATACGAAGATCCAACTAAGCAGCTTGCAGAGATTGCTAACTTGTCTCCTGACGCAGCAACAGTTGCAATGCAGAAGATGTATTCAGAGCCAATCAAGCCAGAACTTATCAAAGAGCGTATTGCTTACATTCGTAAGTCAGGCGTTACTGTTGCTGGAGCTCTTTCACCACAGAAGACTAAAGAGTATGCCAAGGCAGTTATCGCAGCTGGTGTTGATCTCTTTGTTATTCGTGGCACAACTGTTTCAGCTGAGCACGTATCTAAGACTCAAGAAGCACTGAACCTAAAAGAATTTATCTATGAACTCGATGTTCCAGTAATCGTTGGTGGAGCAGCTACCTACACTGCAGCTCTACACCTAATGAGAACTGGTGCTGCCGGTGTTCTTGTTGGCTTCGGTGGAGGAGCAGCATCAACTACTCGTAAGGTTCTTGGTATTCACGCACCAATGGCAACAGCAGTTGCAGACGTTGCTGGAGCAAGAAGAGATTACATGGATGAGTCAGGTGGCCGTTATGTGCACGTGATTGCAGATGGTGGACTTGGAACTTCTGGAGATATTGTTAAGGCAATTGCTTGCGGTGCAGATGCTGTAATGCTTGGCTCTGTATTAGCTAAAGCAGATGAAGCTCCTGGTCAAGGTTGGCACTGGGGAGCGGAAGCTCATAACCCAGAACTACCTAGAGGAGAAAGAGTTCAAGTTGGAACTGTTGGTTCTCTTGAACAAATTCTGCAAGGTCCTTCTACTTCTGCTGATGGTTCAACAAACCTAATGGGTGCTCTTCGCAAAGCTATGGCTACCACTGGTTACTCTGATCTAAAAGAGTTCCAAAGAGTCGACACAGTAGTAGCTCCTTACAACGCCTAATCCATGCTCAAACTTGCTCTAACAGCTAGATGGATTGCAGCCTTGGTGCTGTGTTTACTTTTGGCTGTCGCATTCGCTCTACTTGCTCAGTGGCAGATCAACAGAACATTCATTGAGAACACATCTAATGAAGCTTGGTCTGATGTGAAGATCGTTGACTTGGAAACTGTTGCAGAACCTAATGCACCTTTCACATTCAATGAGATTTCTGTTGTTGAAGAGAAAACGATTCTCACTAAGGTGATGACCAAGATCACATTCAATCCAAGTCGTGCCCTTCTAGTTGCTAACAGAATTCAACTCAATGGAGATGCTGGCTACTGGGTAGTAGTTCCAACCAGAACTGAAAAAGCAGAACTATTTGTCGCAGTTGGATTTGTTCAAGGTGAAGAGAAGGCTAAACAGGCTCTCGCTCAGATAAAGGAACTCTTTACGGTGCAGGCTTTTATGCCTGTAATGGGAAGACTGCTACCAAGCGAAGCTCCAGAACAGTCTCTAGGACCAGATGTTTATGCAACTCTGTCTGTCCCACAGTTGATCAATAACCAACTTGATGAAGGATCTGAAGTTCCTACCTACACAGGCTTTCTAGCTCTTACCGAGCAGAGTATGTTCAATTCGATTGAGGGAGTTCAGCCCCTCACAATAGGCATGCCTCAAAGCGATAGCCAGGTGAACTGGCTAAGTGCTTTCTATGCAATCGAGTGGACTGTCTTTGCAGGGTTCGCAGTGTTTATGTGGTGGAGGCTTCTCGCCGATGCCTATAAGAAGCAGCAGGCTGCTCTGCTGGCTGAATAGGGCTCAAAGCCCAAGTAAAATAGGGACATGATTCCCAAAGAACAAGCAACCTCAGCTCTGAACTTCTATCGAGTTAGCTCTAAAATCACTGGAGTCTTTCTGATCCTGGTTGGTGTTGAGATGGTGCTCAAGTACTTCTTTGGACTACTAATTTGGTCAGGTGGACCAGCAGGTTTCCTAGGTCTAGTGCCTGACTCTGTTGATGGCACAGGTCTTCCAGTTTCTGGAGTGGACATCTCTAAGCTGCTATTACAGGTGCACGGAATTCTATACATCGTTTATCTATTCGCTGATTTCCGCATCTGGAGATTAGCCAACATGAAATTCCAAGACTTTTTAGTTATCGCCATGGGTGGAGTGGTACCAGTATCTGCTTTCTTCATTGAGAAAAAATACGAAGCTAAGTTCGTCCAGATCTTTGGGCTTGAAAAGACAGGTGCTTAGCCATTAACTCATCAGTTGAAAACAGACCTGTCCTGGTCGTTGATTTCGGTGCTCAGTATGCCCAACTCATTGCTCGTAGAGTTCGTGAAGCAGGAGTCTTTAGCGAGATAGTTCATCACAATGTAACAGCAGAAGAAGTCAAGACTAAGAATCCATTAGCCATAATTCTCTCTGGCGGACCATCAAGTGTGTATGAGCCTTCATCACCACAGTTAGATAAAGCAATCTTGGAACTAGGGATTCCTGTTCTTGGTATTTGCTACGGCTTCCAGATTTTAGCTTCTGCTCTTGGGGGTCGAGTGGATAAGACAGGTCTTCGTGAATATGGAGCAACTGAACTCAAAGTAGTTGCCGGCGGAGAAATCCTTGCAGGTCAACCAGGCGAGCAGATCTGCTGGATGAGCCACGGTGATCAGGTTATGAAAGAGCCAGCAGGCTTTGAAGTCCTTGCCTCTACAGCTACCACTCCGGTTGCAGCGTTTGCTAACAGTGAAAAGAAGATCTATGGAGTGCAGTGGCACCCAGAAGTAAAGCATTCACAATTTGGGCAGAACGTTTTGGAAAACTTTTTACATAATGCAGCAGGTATTCCTTCTGACTGGAACAGCGAAAACGTTATTGCTCAGCAGGTTGAAAAGATAAGAAACCAAGTTGGTAACGACAGAGTTATCTGTGGTCTTTCCGGTGGAGTTGACTCAGCTGTAGCTGCTGCTCTTGTCCACAAAGCAGTTGGCGACCAACTTGTCTGTATCTTTGTGAACCACGGGTTATTGCGTGAAGGAGAAGTTGAACAGGTAGAGCGCGACTATGTTGCCTCAACCGGTGTTCGACTAATTACTGTTGATGCCGAGAAGAAGTTCTTGGATGCACTAGCAGGGGTAACTGACCCTGAAACCAAACGAAAGATTATTGGTAGAGAGTTCATCAGATCCTTTGAAGAGGCTCAAGCCCAGCTGATTGCTGAGTCAAAAGCAGATAACAGGCCAATCAAGTTCCTAGTTCAGGGAACTTTATATCCTGATGTTGTTGAATCAGGTGGTGGTGTTACCGCAGGTATCAAGAGCCACCACAACGTAGGCGGACTTCCTGAAGACCTCCAGTTTGAACTAGTTGAGCCTCTTAGAACCTTGTTCAAGGATGAAGTTAGAGCCATTGGTTATGAGCTTGGTCTACCTAAGGAAATTGTTGGCAGACAGCCATTCCCAGGACCTGGTCTTGGTATTCGTATTGTTGGTGAAGTTACTAAAGAACGTCTAGATCTTCTTAGGTCAGCAGATGCAATTGTTAGAGCAGAACTATCTGCTGCAGGTCTTGATGGTGAAATCTGGCAGTGCCCAGTAGTTCTTTTAGCTGATGTTAGATCTGTTGGAGTTCAGGGAGATGGCAGAAGCTATGGTCACCCAATTGTTCTTCGTCCAGTATCAAGTGAAGATGCTATGACAGCTGATTGGTCAAGAGTTCCTTATGACCTTCTTGCAAAGATTTCTAACCGCATTACAAATGAAGTTGCTGGAGTAAACAGAGTAGTTCTAGATATCACCAGTAAGCCGCCTGGCACCATTGAGTGGGAATAGTCTTGCACCCCAAAGTCATTGCCCATCGTGGAGCTAGCGGTTATAGACCAGAGAACACTCTTGAAGCGTTTGAACTTGGACTAGCTATGAAAGCTGATGGCATTGAGTTTGATGTCATCAACACTAAAGATGATGTTCTCATCATTCGCCATGAGAATGCATTGAGTGGAACAACAGACATAGCAAATCACCCTGAACTCAAATCTCTCTATAGAGAAGGTGTTGTTGAAGGAAGAAGTCTTCAAGACTGGTTCTCTGAAGATCTAACTTACGAGCAGATAAAGACTCTTAGAGCAAATGAGCGTCTTGCAGATCTAAGACCCGGCAGTGCCAAATTTGATGGCCAATTTCAAATACCGACTCTTAAGCAAATTCTTGAGTCTGACTTTATTCAGGACAAGATTTTAGTTGTCGAGCTCAAGCGAGGATCTCACCTTTCTGCTTTGTCAGAAACTATTGGCAAGCTCACCACGGATGAGATAGTCGCTTCAAATGTTGTCGGCAAAGATGTAATTCTCATCATTGAATCTTTTGAAGAAGAGATTTTGCTTGATGCTAAACAACATCTAGTTGCGGCAGGTATTGCAGCTGAGTACTTCTTAGCTATTGATTCAACCAAAATGGTTGACTGCAATATTGAGGCGTTGGCAGGCAAATTTGATGGCCTCTCAATTGCTACCCACATGTTGTTATCTAGCGACCCTTGGGTTCCAACCTGTCATGCTCTTGGGCTCAAAGTTTGGGTCTATACAGCCAGAGCCGAAAAGGCTACCACCACCATCGAGGCCTATTACGAAGAACTTATCCAAACTGGTGTGGATGGCATATTCGCTGACCAGCCAGACCTTTTGCGGCGTGTGTTGACCGAGCGTGGCTAATCTGTCGGTCGAGCAACCTAAAATAACTAAGTCATGTCTTGGATTGAACCCACCAACCCGTCAAAGCTCCTTGAAGGTCTAAACCCTCAACAAGCTGAAGCCGTCCTCTATAGAGGCCCGGCTCTTTTGATTGTGGCTGGAGCAGGTTCAGGTAAGACCAAGGTGCTTACTCACCGAATTGCCCACCTACTGGAGCAAAGAGAAGCCTGGCCATCCCAGATCCTGGCTATTACCTTCACTAATAAAGCAGCCAGTGAGATGAGAGATCGAATCAAGCTACTGGTGGGAGATCCAGAAGGTATGTGGATCCGCACCTTCCACTCCGCTTGCCTTCAAATTCTTAGAAGAGAAGCAGAACGCTTAGGTCATGATTCAAACTTCACTGTCTATGACACTGGCGATTCCAGAGCTCTAATCAAGAGGCTCATCAAGTCAGGTGGCCACGACATCGACAGCCTCAAAGCTCAGGTTGTCGCTTCTGTAATTAGCAAGGCTAAGAACGAACTACAAACTGCTGAAGACTTCGCAGCCAACATTGATACCAAGAACCCTAAGTCTCAAGCCATTGCTGAAGTATTCCTTGCCTATGAAGCAGAGAAGAAGAGAAACAACGCCTTTGACTTTGATGACCTCATCGGCGAGACCGTCTTCTTACTCAGAGCATTCCCTGAGGTGGCAGCTAACTATCAACGTAAATTTAGACATGTTCTTGTTGATGAGTACCAGGACACTAACCATGCTCAGTACGCGTTGATTCGTGAATTGACTAAACCAATTGATCCCAAGTTTGCACTTCCCGAAGGTAAAACAGGAGAACTAGTAGGACCAGCATCACTAACAGTTGTGGGTGACAGCGACCAGTCCATCTATGCATTCCGTGGTGCTGACATTAGAAACATCTCAGAGTTCAGCAAAGACTTCCAAGGTGCTCACACAATCCTGCTTGAGCAGAACTATCGTTCAACACAGAACATTCTTTCTGCAGCGAACGCTGTTATTGCTAAGAACTTCGACAGACCAGATAAGAACCTTTGGACTGATGCTGGAGCTGGCGAGAAGATTATTCAATTCACAGCAGTTGATGAAAGACATGAAGCTGGCTTCATTGTTGATCAGATTCACGAACACCATGGCGATGGAGTTGCTTATTCTCAAATGGCAATTCTTTATAGGACTAACGCTCTAACTCCAAGCATTGAAGCGGAACTGAAGTCACAGCGAGTACCTTATGCAGTTATTGGTGGTTTGAAGTTCTATGAGCGTAAAGAAATTAAAGATGCTCTTGCCTACCTAACCGCTGTTTCAAACGGCCGTAACGATGAAGCAGTAAGAAGAATCATTAATGAACCTGGCAGAGGCATTGGAGATAAGACTGAGCTAAAAGTTGCTGAACTAGCAAGAAGGAATGGCATCAGCTTCCGAGAAGCACTTTCTTATTCAACTGAACTTGGTTTAGGCCCAAAGCTGACTGAAGCAATTACTAAGTTTGCAAACCTTCTAGATTCTCTAGAGCAGATGTCACATACTGAAAAGATCAGCGATGTTTTGATTGAAGCACTTGTTCGTTCTGGCTATCGCTATGGGCTTGAGATGAGTCGAGACCCTCAGGATGAAGCAAGGGTAGAAAACCTCGATGCTCTTGTAGGTCAGGTAGTTGAGTATCAACTAAGGAACCCTGAAGCTACTCTGGCTGACTACTTAGCTGAGATTACTTTGGCTGCAGCAGCAGATGAAATTGATGATGGTTCAGGGCAGGTTTCACTGATGACCCTGCACACAGCTAAAGGTCTTGAGTACCCAGTTGTCTTCATCGCTGGCTTGGAGCAAGGAACCCTTCCACACATGCGCTCCTTCGAAGAAGTTGGTGGTTTAGCTGAAGAACGCAGGTTGTTCTATGTGGGAATAACAAGAGCGATGAGATTGCTGTACCTAACTATTGCCATGCAGAGAACCCTGTTCGGTCAGTTGAATTCAACCATGCCTTCAAACTTCTTGCTCGATATCCCTGCAGATCTAATTGATCAAAGAGGAGCTGAAAGAGAAAGCCCTAGGTACCAACCTAGAGCTGTGGGTAGTGGCTATGACCGACCGGTTCGGGAGAAGAAGGTCTGGGACAACGCCATCACTACCGTCAGGAACAATGAGGGGCTAATCCTTGCTGTTGGGGACAAGGTCAAGCACGATGCCTTTGGGGTTGGAACGGTTATTGAGACCACTGGCGAGGGTGCGAGACAGACTGCTGAGATTAGATTCGAGAAGGTGGGCACTAAGCGCTTGATGGTGCGGGTAGCACCTATCGAGAGGCTCTAAACTGGTCTTTGGTGCACGCTCTTCAGTGCCCTTTTTGTGAATGGAATCATAAGTGGATTTATTTGAATATCAAGCCCGAGACATGTTCGAGGCTCACGGAGTCCCTGTTCTACAGGGCCTAGTCGCAGACACCCCAGAAGAAGCTGCAGCAGCAGCTGCCAAGATTGGCGGCACAGTTGTGGTCAAAGCCCAGGTTAAAGCTGGTGGCCGAGGCAAAGCCGGTGGTGTGAAGTTAGCTCATAACCCTGAAGAGGCTAGAGCAGCTGCGGAATCAATCTTGAAGTTGACCATCAAGGATCTACCTGTCAATCGAGTAATGATTGCTCAGGGAGCTGCCATTGATAAGGAGTATTACTTCTCTGTTTTGCTAGACAGAAGTAACAGAACTTTCCTTTCTCTTTGCAGCGTTGAAGGTGGAATGGAAATTGAGCAGCTTGCTGAAGAGCGTCCAGATGCTCTTGCCAAGATTGCAATTGATGCAATCCAGGGAATTGATTTAGCTAAGGCTTTGGAGATTGCTAAAGCTGGTGGCTTTAGCGATGACATCGCTGCCAAGGTCGCTCCGGTATTTGTGAAGCTATACGACGTCTTTGTTAAAGAAGATGCCACATTGGTTGAAGTAAACCCATTGATTCTAAGCAAAGATGGCGAGATCATCGCTCTTGATGGCAAGGTCTCTCTAGATGACAACGCTGAGTTCCGTCACGAAAGAGAAACAATGGAACGTGACCAGCTTGATCCTCTAGAGGCTAAGGCTAAAGAAGCTGATTTGAACTACGTGAAGCTAGATGGTGAAGTTGGAATCATCGGTAACGGTGCTGGACTGGTTATGTCAACACTTGACGTTGTTGCTTATGCAGGTGAGAAGCACGGTGGTGTGAAGCCAGCTAACTTCCTTGATATTGGTGGTGGAGCTTCAGCTGAGGTTATGGCTGCTGGTCTTGATGTAATTCTTGGTGACCCTCAAGTGAAGAGCGTGTTTGTAAACGTCTTCGGTGGAATCACTGCTTGTGATGCTGTTGCAAACGGAATCGTTGGTGCTCTTGCTACTCTCGGCTCTTCTGCTACTAAGCCTTTGGTTGTTCGCCTTGATGGCAACAACGTAATTGAAGGTCGCAAGATTTTGGCTGATGCAAATCACCCACTAGTAACTGTTGTTGACACTATGGATGAAGCTGCTGATAAAGCCGCTGAACTCGCTAACCGCTAAAGAGAGATTTAAGTAATGTCTATTTTTCTAGATAAGAACAGCAAGATCATTGTTCAGGGCATGACCGGTTCTGAAGGTATGAAGCACACTCGCAGAATGCTTAAGGGTGGATCAAACATCGTGGGTGGTGTGAACCCTCGTAAGGCAGGAGAGTCTGTTGATGTTGACGGAACTTCATTGCCAGTGTTTGGAACTGTTGCAGATGCTATGGCAGCAACAGGAGCCAACGTATCTGTGATCTTTGTGCCACCAGCATTTGCAAAGTCAGCTGTTATGGAAGCTATTGATGCAGTCATCGAACTTGCAGTTGTAATCACTGAAGGTATTCCAGTTCACGACTCAGCGAGTTTCTGGGCATACAGCGTTTCAAAGGGTAACAAGACCAGAATCATTGGCCCTAACTGCCCAGGCATCATCAGCCCAGGAAAATCTAACGCTGGTATTACCCCTTCTGACATCTCAGGCCCTGGCCCAATTGGTCTTGTCAGCAAGTCAGGTACCTTGACCTACCAAATGATGTATGAACTTCGCGACATTGGTATTTCAACAGCTATCGGTATTGGTGGAGACCCAGTTATTGGAACCACACATATTGATGCTCTTGCTGCTTTCGAAGCAGATCCGGAAACTAAGGCGATTGTGCTTATTGGTGAAATTGGTGGTGACAGCGAAGAGAAGGCTGCTGCATACATCAAGGACAACGTAACCAAGCCTGTTGTTGCTTACGTTGCTGGCTTCACTGCTCCGGAGGGTAAGACCATGGGTCACGCTGGAGCAATTGTTTCAGGTTCTGCTGGAACTGCTCAAGCTAAAAAAGAAGCATTCGAAAAAGTCGGTGTGAAGGTAGGCAAGACTCCAAGTGAGACTGCAGACCTAATGCGCGGTGTTATCGCAAGCCTATAGCTCATGCGTATAAAGGCATTTGCTAGAGGAGCACTTGGTGCAGCATTTGTTGTTGCCATTGGTTTCTTTAGCGTCTTTGCCCTAAACATTACAACTTGGCTCATTGAGCAAACTCAAGGTGCAACCTTCGAGACTGTTTTGCAAGACTCTTCTAGAACTTGGTTAAGCTCTCACGGAGTAACAATATTCTTTGCTGAAGGAAAAGTCGCTGGACTAAAAGTTCCAGCATTTATCTACGATCTAATCCCGCTGGGTTTCTCAATACTCATTGGCTGGTCAATGTTCCGATCAGGTAGAAAACTAAGCGGAGAGAAGCACCTAGGATTTGGCTGGCTAGGCGCAATTCTTACCTATCTATTAACTTCTGTGATTGTTACTACCGTTGCTGTTACCAAAGAGATCTTTGTTGTTCAGTGGCAGGGAGTTTTCATTCCCGTTGCTTTATTTACAGCCTTGCTGATTATTGGCTCAGTAGTTGGCGAAGCCATGTTGTTTGAAGACTCTGAACCATCTGAACTTAGGGAGAGAATTAGAAACTTCTTTATTGGTTTAGTTGACAAGTTACCTTGGGCAATCAAACCTTTGATTGGTCCAGCACTTAGAGCTGGTACCGGTGTGGTGGCAGCGATGAGTGCTGTGAGTGCGATCATGATCTCAGTGCTATTGGCTGTGAACTGGATTGAAATCATCAAGCTCTATCAGTCACTGCAATTGACCTTCTTGGGAACTTTCACAGTCAGCACAGGGCAGTTGACATTGATGCCTAACCTCATTGCTTTTGGTAATGCCTGGCTAACCGGAGTTGGTTTCTCTGTTGGGCAAGGTTCAACAGTGAGTCCATTGGTGACTGAACTTGGACCATTGCCTGCCATTCCAATGCTGGCTGCACTTCCTGTCTCTAGCAGTAGCTTGGGAGTTTTATTCATTCTCGTTCCATTGTTAGCGGCATTCTTTGGCACATTGCTTGTGAAGTCACACACAGCAGAACTTAGATTCAATTATTCATCGGCTACCACCGCAGCCATCTCCCTTGGTCTTTCTATTGGTTTGGTAGCAGCTTTAGAGATGTGGGTTTTAGTTGAGTTAGCTAGTGGCTCTTTAGGGCCTGGGCGAATGAGTCTAGTTGGGGCTAACCCGTGGGTGGTTGCTGGAGTTACCTTTGTTGAGGTTAGCCTCGCATCAGTCTTAGCCGCATTCTTCAGTGCACGTCCTGATGGGGCTGACACAGAACTCATCAAGAGAATCTCTGGCGGTAAAGTTAGAAAATGATATCTGTTGTTGTGCTCATCTCAGGCAGCGGATCTAACCTCCTCTCCTTGCTAAAAAAGAGCGAAAACCCTCTTTACCCAGCCAAGATTGTGGCTGTTGGGTCTGACAAGAATGCCCCTGGCCTAGAGCATGCTGAACTCTATGAGGTAGACACCTTTGTTGTTAGCCCTAAAAGATTTGCTACTAAAGAACTTTGGGCTGAAACCCTGTTAGCTAATGTTCAGCACCACCAGCCTGATCTTGTTGTCCTAGCGGGATTTATGAAGGTATTACCTGCCAACTTTGTATCTGCTCTAAAGGGGAAACTAATCAACATTCACCCAAGTCTTCTTCCTGAGTTCAAAGGTGCACACGCAGTTAGAGATGCTCTGCAAGCAGGAGCTACTAAGACAGGTGTGACTATTCACTATGTTGACGAGGGTGTTGACACTGGAGAAATCATTGTTCAAAGCGAAGTGTCAATTGAACCAAAAGATACTGAAGCAGTGTTGCACGAGCGCATCAAGAAGATTGAACATGAGCTTCTTGCTTCAACCGTTGAACAGATTGCCTACAAACAACTACCGGCACTAAAACTCTAGAGTTAGGGACTACCTTGTCAGCACAAAATGAATACACTCCGGCGGACTACCGCCACCGTGAT
>Ga0209444_10000127_pt1 | contig 40314 bp, 36 predicted proteins | sample LauGreFaBDMM15DN_2_FD_188215 | JGI IMG/M metagenome (GOLD analysis project Ga0209444, IMG submission 188215) | Freshwater lake microbial communities from Lake Michigan, USA - Fa13.BD.MM15.DN (SPAdes) (version 2) | ecosystem: Environmental > Aquatic > Freshwater > Lake | place: Lake Michigan... | reverse complement strand
GATCATCTTTTTACCTTCTAATTTTGGCAGCTGTTCAATAACACCAAAATCAGCGAGTTCTTGTGCAAATTTTAGCAAAAGAATTTCTCCACGGTCTTTAAATACAATGGTTCTTCCTCTAAAAAATACATATGCCTTCACCTTACTACCTTCTTCCAAAAACTTCTTAGCATGAGCTAATTTGAATTGGAAATCATGGTCATCTGTATTCGGTCCAAAACGAATCTCCTTAACGACGATTTTGCTTTGTTTTGCTTTTAATTCTTTTTGTTTTCTTTTCTGGTTGTAAAGGAACTTTTTATAGTCCATAATTTTACAAACAGGTGGCTTAGCATTTGGAGAAATCTCCACTAAATCTAACTCTTGTTCTTCCGCTAGGGATATTCCCTTTGAAACGGACATTACTTGAGGCTCTTCACCTTCAATCACTAAACGAATTTCAGCAGCAACGATTTTATCGTTAATTCTATGTTGCGCTTCAACTTCTCTTTTTACAAACGGTCTCGAATTTCTTCTCATTCAATAATTTAAATACTTATGACAATTCCGCGGCGATTGCTTCTTGCACCATTGCAACAAACGCCTCTTGGGTAACCGACCCGTGATCTCCAATAGTTCTTTGCCTTACTGATACTAGGTTTGACTCAAACTCTTTCTCTCCGACAATCAACATAAATGGCACTTTTGCCAACTCAGCATCACGTATTTTCTTACCTATTTTTTCATTTCGGTCGTCAACAAGTCCGCGAATATCGTAATTATTTAGGAATTCTAAAACTTTTTCTGCGTACTCGTTGTATTTATCTGAAATTGGGAGGACGATAAACTGCTCTGTAGACAACCAAAGTGGGAAGTCTCCAGCGCAATGTTCCAACAATACCGCAACAAAACGTTCCATCGATCCAAAGGGGGCTCTGTGTATCATTACTGGACGATGTTTTTGATTATCTGCACCAACATATTCCAATTCAAATCGTTCCGGTAAATTGTAATCTACTTGTATCGTTCCCAGTTGCCATTCTCTTCCAATCGCATCTTGAACCATGAAATCCAATTTTGGACCATAAAACGCTGCTTCACCGTAAGCCACAACGGTTGTTAATTCTTTTTCCGCCGCTGCTTCAATAATTGCTTGTTCCGCTTTTACCCAATTTTCTTCCGACCCAATATACTTATCGCGGTTCACCTTATCTCTTAACGAGATTTGTGCTTTAAAATTGTGGAAGTTTAACGTTTTCAATACGTAAAGCACAATATCGATCACATTTTTAAATTCTTCCTTCACCTGTTCTTGCGTACAGAAAATATGTGCATCATCCTGCGTAAAACCGCGAACTCTCGTCAAGCCATGCAACTCACCTGATTGTTCGTAACGGTAAACTGTTCCAAATTCCGCAAATCGTGCAGGCAATTCTTTATAAGATCTAGGTTTTGCTCTAAAGATTTCACAGTGATGCGGACAATTCATCGGTTTTAGATAGAATTCCTCATTTGGATCCGGTGTGCGAATCGGCTGAAATGAATCTGCACCGTATTTTTCGTAATGTCCAGAAGTGACATACAATTCTTTATTACCAATATGCGGAGTAATCACTTGCTGATATCCCGCCTTTTTCTGTGCTTTTTTCAAGAAATTTTCCAAACGCTCTCTCAATGCAGCTCCTTTCGGTAACCACATAGGAAGACCTTGTCCAACTTTTTGAGAGAACGTAAATAACTCTAATTCTTTACCTAATTTTCGGTGATCACGTCTTTTCGCTTCTTCCAAACGTTCTAAATGCTCTAATAACTCAGACTGTTTAGGAAACGTTACGCCATATATGCGCGTCAATTGTTTGTTTTTTTCGTCCCCTCTCCAATACGCACCAGCAATCGCCGTTAACTTTACTGCTTTAATGAATCCTGTATCAGGAATGTGTGGGCCACGACATAAATCTGTAAAATTACCTTGGGTATAAAAGGTTATTGTTCCGTCTTCTAATTCTGAGAGCAACTCTAATTTATACGGGTCTTGTTTTTCCGTAAAATAAGCAATTGCATCGGCTTTTGAAATTTCTTGTCGAACAAATGGATTTTTAGCTTTCGCTAATTCTTTCATTTTCTGCTCGATTTTCTCTAAATCCTTCTCGGATATCGAATAATCCATGAAGTCAACATCGTAATAGAAACCACTATTTACTGGAGGTCCAATGGCAAGCTTGACACCAGGAAAATGAAACTCAAGCGCTTCAGCCATTAAGTGTGCAGAAGAGTGCCACATGGTCGACTTTCCATCCGTATCGTTCCAGGTCAACAATTGCAGTTCACAATTTTCGTTTATTGGAAGGACCGCGTCCTTCACCTGACCGTTGACACGTGCCGCTAATACATTACGCGCCAATCCTTCGGAAATAGACATTGCTACCTGCAATGCAGAAGTCCCCTTCTCATATTCCCTGATTGTTCCATCCGGAAAAGTAACCTGAATCATCTGTTTATATCGTATTTTGAAGTGCAAAGATAATAATATCCTTGGGAATTCAGAAGGGAATTAACCCTTAGAATTTGTATCGGACAGATGAACAAGGATTTGTTGAATATCCTTCTGTAAATTTCTAAAGGAAGCACCCATACCTTCCGCATCTAATTGAACATCCGGAATCTCTTTTGAGATATACGAAACAAAACGCCAAACCTCCAAAATATTCTCAACGGAAACAGCATATGGTTCATAACTCGGATTAGACGAGACCAACAATAATTGCTGGGCATCTTTCAACTGATTAAACACATATTTAAAAACAATTCCATCATTACTAGTCACGATGATGCAAGGTGAATTGGATGGCAAACTCAACCAGTCTTGAACAAATTCACCTACCACATATGAGCCATGTGAAACTGGCGGCATCGAATCACCTGAAATTGGAAATGCCCTATACTTTCTGTTTTTTGATAAAAAAGGCAATTTAAGCGTTGGTAATTCACGCATAAATTCCGGATCTGCATAACCAGCAACGTATCCTGCACGAACTTTTTCGGGGATTAATTCAACTTCATCCTCATTGTCAGAATTGACAAGGGTCGTCAAAATACGCAAATTGGTGCCCTTCGCTCCTATTTTCCAATGATCCTCCATGGAATTCCAATCCGCTGCAACATATTGAGAAAAGTCTTTTGCAATTAAGTCATCTAATGTGACTTTATGAAATTGAGAAATGGACAATAATAAGTCCAAACTTGGCTGAGCCACTTCATTTTCATACCCACTATACGTAGATCGATTTAAACTCAGCGCTTGGGCTAGTTCTTCTTGTGATTTACCCGATCTTTTTCTAAGTAATTTGAGGTTTGAGGATATGAACATGTTTGACGATTTATTATACAAAAATAACAAATTATGAATAACTCATCATTATTTTGATTAATATTTCATCATTGTGAAACAAAACGGTAGCTGATATAACCACTTACCGTTCCTGATCCTGTGTTAAAACGAGATAAACCAGCGTACTTTAAGGCTTGCTCAATCATGCACGGAGTTGTCGACGAGCTACGCGATTGATCAATCGCCTTGGCCACTACGCGACCCGAATTATTTACAGAAATGTTTACGACAACTACCCCTGAAGAATTATACCCACAGGTGTACCCTGGATTACGGACATGCCATTTTTTATTTTCAAATGCTGTTCTTCCTGGTAAGGAGAAGTCTACCATCACACTTCCTGCATATTGATTTTGGCTGCCACCTTGATTCGTCGTTGGATGAATTTTACCTGCAGCACCATTATTTGTTGATTTGATGCGCTCAGCTGACTCCGTTTTAATTCTTTCACGGTCTTTTGCCCCTCCGAATTCATCGTACAGACTTCGCTCAAAATCTCGAGCACTTTGCTCTGGATTTCCAGATCTTGTAGAACTTGCGGCATCCTGAGACCAGTCGTCTTGTGACCTTTGACGACTATCTGAAGCATCACGAACAACATTTCGCACTTCTCCTCCAGTTTGAAAAGCTGGATCATTTTGAAGCGTTAATTCAACTTCCTCTGGGATATCTTCCAACGAAACTGAAAATTCATCCGCCTCGATTGCTGTTTCCTTTCGGACAGTTGTGAGCTCCAAATAGACAAAAACACCAACGTAAATAGTCAGGATAGCCATGATTATTTTAAAGAATTGCTCTGGATTATTTAGGATTTTTCTCATTCTGCCAAACTTATGAACGAATGCGTTTTCGGAAAATAATAAGTCATTACTCCTCCCTGAAATAAGACAAAAGAGTCTTGATCAAATCGTTGAATGCGCTCATATTGTATAGGAAGAATCTCTTTTCCATCCTTTAAAAATAAACCAAACTTCTCGTCAATAGAAACTAAGAAATAGGCATTCTCAAAAAGTTTAATATTGGAAAAGGATACGGGTAAGATTAATTTTCCATTTGCTTGAAGTAAACCAAAATATTCTTCGCGTTCAATTAAATATCCTAGCTCCGGTATATAACGAATGAAATCATATTCAAAAGGCAACACAACTTTTCCTTTCACATCTAATAAGGCCCAATTTCCTTTGTCTTTAACTGGCCAAAATCCAGTGAATGGACCACTTGATTCATATACCGGTTTTTGAACAGATTTCCCATTCAAATCGATCAATCCAAATTTATCCTTTTTGCGATAAACAGCAAATCCATCAGTAAATTTAGCAACGTTTAATGCATCCGGAAACCATTCCATAGGGGTCGCCAAGATCAATTTTCCAGTGGAATCGATATAATTTAGTTGTCCAGACACTTTTACCACTGCTCTGTTCGATGTTTTATCCAATTCACTTATAAATTCAAATTCCGGATGTTCCTTTGTCATGGATTGCGAAAAACTAAGAGTAAGCACCCCGTCTACATATGGCAGGACTTGAAAATTCAAATCATACATGCAATTTTTCTCTTCTTTCACAGCATCGTAAATACCACTTTCATTCAAACTAATATCATCAAAAACGAGAGGGAATATGAGCTTGCCAAGTCGATCAATCACTCCATATTTGTTCTCTTTTCGTACAATCGCTCGATTATTCACAAATTCTAGAATTTCATCGAATTGAAAATCCACGACAACCTGATTTTTTTTGTCTATAATTCCAAACAATTCCTCCTTTGAAACCACCGCTAATCCTTCTTGAAATGGTCCAACTTCATTATAAAGTGCCGGAATAATCAATTTCCCCTGAGCATTCATGAACCCATATTTCCCATTGGAAATGATTGGGTAAAGTTTCAATTGAAACAGGTCAATATCAACCGCTAGTTCCTGTAAAAAAGGATAATCTGGGAATTCCTTTTGAAACACCAAATACTTTTCTTGGGAATAATCTTTTAAGTAAATTTTATAAACGTTTCTCCATGCGTCATTCACGAAATAGTTGCTTGGATAAGTCCGTACAAAACTCACGTATTCCTCTAAAGAATGATTTTGAGTGGCAAGTGAATAAATTTCTTTTGCCGCCTCTAAAACATGTGTATTTAAAGGGCAAGCTTCATAAAAATTGAGATAGGACGCTAATGAATGATCCGCAGTCATTTCTTTATATTGTAAATCATAAAAAAAATGCAGTGCTTGTGGGGCAAAAGCCGACTCTGACAGCGTGTCCAAAAAGAATTTCAATGCAGTGGAGGTACCTTTTTCTCTAGCTAGTTCAAAGGCAAGTTGGTCACGTAAATACACAGCCGTATTCAATGAGTGAAACCATTCATTTCGAAAAATAAACTGATTCCAAGAAAAAACGGAAGGCTTTAATTTTATTGATTCAAAAATCAACTGACTCACTATTTGCTTGTGTTGCTGAATATTTGTTACATCAAAAAGGAATTCCTTTTTCCAAGTTTCTTTCGTTTTATCCGATACATCTGTCCATGCTCCATCAGCCATTTGCATATAGAAAAAAGCACTATCTAAATCTCGAAAATCTTGCGACACATATAGTTTACTTAAACCATAACTAGCAATGCACTTGCTTTTTTTAAACCCCGAACGAAAATTATTATTGGCTAATCCATAATTTTTATCCTCCAAAGCTTTCATTCCTTTTTCAATGGATTTTTGTCCAAAAATGAGCAGAGGAAAAAGAAGAAATAAAATAAATGAACACGTTTTCGCTTTACGTATCGAATGAGAAGTAAAGTAGCTTTTGTTCTTAGGCATTTTTTAATTCTGAAGGAATGAGACAAACTGGAATTGGTACCATCTTGTGCTTGTTCGCTGTATGGAATCCTTGGTATATACGCAAGACTTCTCTTTCTCTAACGGATAAAGTAGTTGAATCACCTTTAAAATCCATCGCCCATTCGAGTTCTGGATACGTCGCACCAATTTGATCTTCATCGCTACGTCCATCCTCCCAAAGTCCATCGGTTGGCGCTGCGGTCAAAATAGAGTGTGTAATCTGCACAAATTCTGCCAATTGAAACACTTCGGTTTTTGTTAAATCTGCAATCGGACTAACATCTACACCTCCGTCGCCGTATTTGGTAAAGAAGCCAACACCAAAGTCTTCAACTCGATTTCCGGTTCCAGCCACCAAACAACGATTTGCTTGACCAATGGCATACAACGTCATCATGCGAAGACGAGAACGAGAATTCGCCATGGATAAGGCTTGATCTGAACAATCAAATGGCATAATTGCTTCAAATTCGGAGAAAACGCCTGTTAGTGGAATTTCAAATGATTGTACATTGGGGAATCTATTTTTCAAATCCTCCATGTGTTCATGTGCGCGTTGATATTCAGCCGTCGTTTGACGTATCGGCATGTTCAATAATATCACCTTTGCACCTGTCATAGCGCAAAGTGTAGAGGTTAACGCAGAGTCAACACCACCAGAAACGCCCACAATGAAACCATCAACGTTTGCTTTTTCTTGGTAATCTTTTAACCAAGCAACAATATGGGAGATAATTGGATTCAATTAAAAAAGGATTGAGACTTTCAACACCACCTGATTTTGCGTTGATTTATTGGAGAAATAAACTTTATTTAAGTTATCATCTAAAATGAATAAAGACTTTTTATCATCAGATCGATCCAAAAACAAAGGAACGAATCCATAATAGTATCCAAGTTCTGCTTTTAAAACCGTTGTTCCTGCAAAATTCCATTCAGCGCCTCCAGAAAATCCAATGTTTGAATTAAAAATAAAAAGTTCACCTTTAGAATTCATGTCAACATTATCCTTATTCACCCATTGAACCAAAGGATCATTTAAATTATCCAAGGTAAAACCCGAATCGTTAATTTTACTGGAAACCAAAAATCGATTACGTAATCCAAAATTCGCGAAATAACGGAAATCGCCTATGAATTCGGTTCTAAAGTTTAAGTAAATTGGCAAGCTGATGTAAATGGGATTATATGTTCGTTCGCTCAAAAGAAAAAACTTATCTGTGGTTGCTACGGTTTCTTTTTGTGTTTTAATGACTTTGTCAGTATATCGATAAAATACATTCACATTGTCTTTTTTGTATTTTAAATTTTCAATGTCGAACTCTAAACCAAAGGTGTAAGCTAAATTTTTAGATTCTTTAAATGCTTTCGTGAAATTGGTTCCCACAGTAAATGTTGATCCAACTCCATTCGCAGTAAGGTAATTTGTACCCATTTTCAACATACTCACACCTACTCCACCAACTAATCCTGCCTGTAAGGTTTTATCTCCAACCGTCTGAGCTTGGACACCAATAGTCAGGATTGATAAAAAAATAACGCTTGATACTCGTTTGATTGACATTGATCTCATGTGATTCTGTTTTAAGTGTTAATTTTGAACAAAAATAAGAATTATCGTGAAACCCTTTCGCTTCGTTACATTGCTTTTTAGTTTAGTGCTTTTCATCTTTGCTTCTTGTTCATCGAACTCCTACGAAGTAAACGTGGATGAAGTTCCATTAAACATCGAATTTGTAAATTTAGACTCACTGGCATTTCATGCCAATTGGAATGAGCGGGATGAACTTTTTATGGGTTTAAAGAAAAAGGACGCCGAGCTTTTTAATTTCGCATTCTCTTTTGCTCTTGAAATACCATTGACATCTGACAGTGCCTTTAGAAATGGACTGAATCGATTTTACAGCAATCCCTACATTCGTTTATTAGAGGAAAAAATTCAGACCAAACAGAAATGGAGAGCCGAATCGAGCGAACTTTTACTGGATGGATTCAAACGAATGAACTATTTCCTACCACGATGGAAAACACCTAAAACGGTTTATTTCATCAATAGTCGTTTTGCTGCTAGTGCTTATTGCACAGATCGATCCATTGCGATTGGAGAAGAAAGGTATTTAGGTCCCGCAGATAAACTTATTCAAGATCTTCCTTCCAATCAGTTTTATGGTTGGATCAAAGATGCTATGAAACCAAACTATGTTTGCTCGGATGCTTTTCTGGTGTGGATCAGTTCACATGGAATCGAGGAAACATCTGAAAATTACGCAAGTGAAATGATTCGTTGGGGTAAAATGCTTTTCTTAACACACATTTGCCTACCTGAATTATCTGAAGCGGATGTTGTTCGTTATTCAAAGAAGGACTTCGAATGGGCTGTTGCAAGCGAGAAATCATTCTGGGAATACCTAGTGGATGAAGAAATTCTTTTTAAAACGGATGAAGAATCCCGTATGAACTTTTTACATGAAGGTCCTTTTACAACAGGTCTTCCGCAAGAAAGCCCAGATCGAATGGGACGATTCATGGGATACGTGATTGTCAAACAATACATGGAAAATAATGACGTTAGCCCAAAGGAATTAATGAATACCCCTTATAACAAAATCCTTCAAAAATACCAAGTAAACTAATTATGAGCGATCAAATTACTAAGAAATCAGATATCACTATAAGCGTTGGTTTAGACACCAATCAAATTCCAACAGCCATCAAATGGAGTGCGGTTGACACGAATGTTTCCAATGCTGATACTTCCGCGTTTTTACTATCCATTTGGGATCCAAAGGAGAAAAATACGATGAAAATAGACTTATGGACGAAAGACATGAGCATTGAAGAAATGAAGCAATTCTTTCATCAAACCTTGCTAACCATGGCTGATACCTTTGAAAAAGCAACAGGAGAACACCTCATCAGTGAAGACTTAAGAGATTATTGTTTTCATTTCGCGACCAAAATGGATATCCTACCTGAGGAATGATGAAGTTTACGTTAGAAAAAATGTACACAAAGCATGAGGAAACGATTCAATATTTCCTCTCTAATCTAGCAGAAAAGGTTTGTTTAAATGACTTTATTGGAAAAGAAATTCAGATCCACTGGACAGGCATTATCACCTGCCGAAAATGCATGAAAACAACCAAAAAATCCTTTGGCGAAGGATTTTGCTTTTCTTGTTTTAGCAATGCACCAGAGGCAAGTCCATGTATTTTACACCCTGAATTGTGCGAAGCACATTTGGGTAAAGGACGTGATATTGAATACGAACTAAAGCATCACCTTCAGCCGCATTACGTCTACTTAGCAGCTACTGATATCGTTAAGGTTGGTGTAACGCGAAATACACAAGTTCCAACGCGTTGGATTGACCAAGGCGCCAATTCAGCAATTATTTTAGCCGAAGTACCGAACCGGTATTTAGCTGGCGTGATTGAAGTTGCTTTGAAAGATTTTTATGCCGACAAAACAAATTGGCAGAACATGCTGAGGAATATGCAGGATGAGTCCATCGACTTAATCGAAGAAAAATGGCAAGTTTGCGACGAATTACCCGCTGACTTAGCCCAATATTGGTTGGAGAACGATGAAATCCTTACTTTTAACTATCCCGTAGTCTCCTATCCATCCAAAGTTCAATCGATGACTTTTGATAAGGAAGCTACGATTTCCGGTAAATTGGTTGGTATTCGTGGACAATACCTGTATTTTGACGAGCAAAAAGTTATTAACTTACGTAGACATACAGGATACGAAATAGAATTTAAGGCATAATGGTTCGACTCATACATCAAATATTGGATTTTTTCTACCCGCTTGTCAGACGTATTTTTGACAAGACCACTTACTATTACGCTGCTTGTGGAAGTGGGAATTTAGTGTTAAGTTGGATTTTATTTTTTTTCTTTTTCAATGTAGTATTCAAAAAGAAAGACTTTGTTTTAACTGATTTACCCTTTGGTTTCGGTGAACAAACAATTTCCGCATTAACAATGAGCTCTATCGTTTGTGCGTGCATTTCTTTTTTAATCGGATTCCTTTTGATGCGCTACGTTGTTTTTACCGCAAGTCAATTGCGAGGAAGAGCTCAATTTTTACGGTATGGAATAAGCGCCTTCATCACCTCCACAACCAATTGGGCATTACTCAAAATACTTGTGCTCGGGATGGGGGTTTTTCCTTCCATCGCAAATGTTCTTGCATCATGTGTCGTTGTGACCATCAGTTATTTACTGCAACGAAAATTCAGTTTTAAATAATTCGTATGTGCGGAATCACTGGGATTGTTCAACTTCAAGGTTCGTCAAATCAGTTGTCGTCCACCTTGAAAAAAATGAACGACAAACTGAGACACCGTGGTCCAGATGATGAAGGATTCACCCTTTTTCACGAGGAAGAAGCAACATGTTTTTCAGGACCGGACACACCCACTTCGAGTTTAGCTTCAAATCTTGCTTTCGCTCCAAAACTTCATATTGATTCGGCTTTTGAACATCCTGTTCATATCGGATTTGGACACCGGCGTTTAGCAATTATAGATTTGAGTACTGGCGGGCATCAACCGATGTGTCTGCAAGAAAATCAGCGCATTTGGATCACCTTAAACGGAGAGATCTACAACTACATTGAGTTACGAGAAGAATTACGAAGTCTCGATTACACCTTTTATACAGAATCGGATGTTGAAGTCGTCTTGGTTGCTTATCAACATTGGGGAACGGACTGTTTAACTCACTTCAATGGCATGTGGTCGTTTGTCCTTTACGACATGGACAAAAATCTATTATTTGGCTCAAGAGATCGCTTTGGTGTTAAGCCCTTGTATTATTTGAAAAACGAGCAACATTTTGCCTTTGCTTCGGAACATAAAGCATTGTTGGAGGTTGTAAGTTATCAGCCAGCGGTCAATGTGAATGCGCTGCTCCCCTTTTTACTATATGGACAAGTAGAAATGCAATCCGAAGGATTTTTCAAAGACCTTTATGAATTGAGACCAGGACATTTTTTCACCTTTGATTTATCCAAGTCCCATCTTGACATTCAAGCGTATTTTGAACTGAATGTCAAACAAACGAATCAAGCTTTCCAGAGAGAATCATTTGAACAAGCAACACAGCAAACGAAGGAATTAATCAAACAAGCCGTTCGGATTCGATTCCGCAGTGATGTACCCATTGGATTTTGTTTAAGTGGTGGATTAGATAGCTCCACGATTGTCTGTACAGCTGCGCAAATCGTCAAAGAAGAATCCATTTCTTCCTTAAAAAATGGGATAAAAACCTTCACCGCAAGTAACGATTCACCATTGGACGAATCTGATTGGGCAAGGCAAATCATCGATCACACAAAGGCAGAATGGCACAATGTCCATGTGGATTCCAGTACGCTAGTGGAAGACATTCAACGATTGATTTATTTCCAAGATATTCCTTTGGCCACAACGAGTACATATGCACAAAGTCGCGTGATGCGTGCCGCACATGAACAAGGAATCAGTATTTTGATTGATGGTCAAGGTGGAGATGAGCTATATGCTGGATATCAGACATTTTACTATTCTTACTTTAATCAATTATTTAAATTATTTCAGTGGAAAACCTTATTAAAAGAGTGTCGTTCTTTAGAAAATAGCCCTGTTACGTTAAAGGAACTTGGTGCGGCGTTTATCAAGATCAACTTGAGTAAAACATCCGCAAAATTCCGGGAAATCGCATCCAAAAAATGGAAGTCGGAAACACGTTTAATCACACCATCCTTTCTACAGGAAGAGTCAGAACAATTGCAATTTCACGGAGAGTTTCGATCTGAATCCGTTAATCAACGACTTAAACGTTATTGTACAGAAACCTACCTAAAAGGCCTATTACGTTGGGAGGATCGTTGTTCGATGCAATATTCCATTGAATCGAGAACACCATTTTCGGACGATATCAACCTCATCCAACACGCGTTTTCACTTCCAGCGAATTACAAAATTGTAAGCGGATGGAGCAAGTATATTTTACGGGAATCCATAAAGGGACTTGTACCTGAATCCATTCGCTTACGCAAGGACAAGAAAGGATTTTCCATACCACAAAACAAGTGGTTGATGGAACAGGAATGTGCATTTTTCGATTTATTTCAGTCTCTCAAACACTTAGATGTGCATGAATTGGTCCAAAAAGAGCTGATTGAATCCAATTGGAAGGTGTTTTTCTCCGATTTAAGATACACAAAGCAGCAAGACCTCATCTTTCGCTATGTTTGTTATTTAAGCTGGCTAAAACAGTTTATTTACCCTGAACAGGAAGTTTCTTTAGCGTAAGTTCAAAGAAGTTTCTTGGTAAACGATTCAGAATAGGACTTTCACTTAAAACGTTCATTGGAAGATATACGGCACACAGGCTATTTTCCACCAAGTAAACCTGTGGATGCATTTCAATTGGCAAAGCTTGATAAATCCCCATTAACACCTCATACCGTGGATATTCGGTATCCACTTTCGCATCGTGCCAAACGATGATGGATTGGTCATTCTTTAGATAGGATAACATTTTCTCTGTGTCCTGTTTAACGGCTTCTGTGGAATGATCGCCATCAATAAAAATTAAATCAAACTTTTTATTCAGCTGATCAAAATCAAAGCGTTGAGAATCGCCAAATACATGTTGAATATTGGGAATATCTTTGGAAAAGTATCGATGTGATTCCACGTAGTTTTTCTCCAATCCCAAGGATAACAATTGCTCATCACCAAGATTGAATGAATAAACAGAATCCACGTAGGGAGCAACATTTGCCGCGCTCTCCCCTCTCCACGTTCCAATTTCCAAGTAATCTTTTACCTGGTATTTCCGACACAACAATTGAATCAAGGCGAAATCCGTAGCTAAAGAAGAACCTGAAAGAAATGCATAAGGCGTAATCGTCACCTCATCCGTTTCCATCAAATCCACCAAACGAATTTGTTTGAAAGATACCGATGGAAAGGCACGTTGAAAGTCTTCCTTGAACACAATTTCATCCTTCAGTACATTATTCAATAAATAAGGCTTTTGAAGAATCAGTAAAAGTGCTTTGACCAATTTGCTAAACTTATTCATGTGCTACGTTCGCTTAAATAAATGTCGTTTCAGTTGTCCAATTGTTGTCTTTAACTCGCTTATGGACGGAAACACCACAAAGTTAGCGCCTTCTTTTCGGAAATAAAGAATGACAACCAAAGAAGTCACAAAATAAGAGATGCTCGCTGAAAGTGCCGCTCCTTGAATTTTCAATGTTGGGATAAAATAATAGGCGGAAGCACATGTAACCACAAGTCCAATTCCTGATGCGATGGCATTCACGTAGTATTTTCCATGTCCGGAGAAATAATGCCCAATAATCAGCGCATAATTGAATACCCATATTCCAGGTGCGAGGTACCACATCAATTCATTTAATCCCCGGAATTCTTTCCCGAATAACCATGCATAAAATTCGGCTGGAATAAACAACAAGACGAGCAACGCGACAAACGCTGTTAAGAGTCCATATTTCGTTAATTGCTCCGTGATGTTTTTGGTATAACTCACATCCGTTGAATTCGATATTTTTGCATATTGCCACAAGGAAATACTTGTGGAGATCATCCAAATGGATTCGATGACCGATACCGCATTCGAGTAAATTCCAACTTCAGCTTCCCCACAGTCTCTTTGTAGGAAAAAATAACTAATTCGAAAACTCAACAATTGAAAAATGTGTGCTAATTGATTTTGAAAGCCATAATAAAACAAGGACTGAAACGTACTCCAGGTATTGGAAAGTTGAAAAACGGAATCCTTTTTCACGTGTTTCATAACGAGCAAAATACTAACGACAAGTGTTAGACCGTAAGCCACATAAAGTGAATAAACATAGGCTTCCGCCGTTCGATTCCAGTTTAGTGTAAACTGCAAAAGTAAGGTGACCAAACTGAGCAGCGGAACGAGAAAACTCAATAAATTAAACGATTTCAAGTTTTCCTTACCTAAAAGTACGGAACTATGAATAGAAACAATGGAAGAGATGGCACTCAGAATGACCACCGATAGAATGAATTTATTTGGAACCAATTCCACAAAAACTAAAACAATGCAGGAAAGAACACTTACAAGCAATGTCCATACGTACGAAGCAACAAATAACTCTCTAATTCGAAGTTTATTCGTCAAAAAAACAATAGATGCTCCCCCAACCATATTATCAAAAATGGTAACGATGGCGATCATGGTTAGCACCAAACTTTGCTCTCCTTTCCCACTCGCTCCAAGGTATTGCGAAACGACTATGGCAATCATTAAATTAACGATGGCCGAAATCAATCGCACCCCAAAATTGCCTAGGATTTTACGAAACATGTTTCATGATTATGGATTCGTAAATTTCTCCTAATCTCGTTCCAATGGTATGATAACTAAATTTCTCTGTTGCTTTCTGATGCATTTCATTTGAATCGTACTTATCCAAACGTGTTAATTGTTCCTTTATTGCCGAGACAAGCGCTTCTAGATCTTCAGAAGGAACTAATTGTCCATGCTCTGATGGAACAAGTTCTTTAATTCCCCCAACATTAGTTGAAACAATTGGCAATCCACAAGAGATGGCTTCAATTAATACACACGGTAAATTTTCGAAGCGACTTGTCAAAACGAATAAATCTGAGTCTTGCAAAAGCGCTGCAATTTCGTTCGCATCAAGTGTTCCATGAAAAATGATGTTCTTGTCAATATTGAGTTGCTTAATTCCTTGTTTAAATTGGGAAAAGTCTCCATCGCTGACAATATGCAACTGCATTTCAGGCTTCCACTTGCTAATTTCCGCAAAAGCGTGAAACATTAAAAGTGGATTTTTCTGAACCGGATCCAAAGAGGAAACATGAATCAACTTATTTCCTAAGCGTTCTGTTTTTTTTCCAGGGACAAAAACATTTGTATCAATAACATTATAAACTACCTTCATTTCCGAACGAATGCCAAATTTTTGCATAGCTTGAGCTAAGTTTTCACTTACCGGCAAGATGATTGAGGCTCTGTTAGCCACCAAGCGTGTAAGAAATTGCTGTAATTTACTTGGACGCGGATATGCTTCCGGATGATAGCATGTCCAATGTTCAGTAATGATATACGGGACTTTGAACCGAATCGATAGCAATCTTGCAACGATACCAATCGGATAAACAATATTAGCGTGAATTAATTCTGGATGAAATCCCTCTTTTCTGAGATCTCGAACAAGTTGGAAATAGCACAAAATCATTCGGAGATAGTTCCAAAGCGTACCAATGAACGGAATCCTTGATTTGGAAATATAAGCGATGGTGCTTGGGAAAGGGTCGTTGTTTTTGACGATTTCCGTTCCTCCGTTTAGTTGATCATCCAAACAAACGTAAACGATATGAACGTGATGAAACTTAGAAGCCGCTAAGGCATGTTGATATACAAAATTCCCATGGGTAGGTTTTATCCGATTTGGATACCAACTTGAGAGGAATAAAATGTTCCTTTTTTGCATGCATTTACGCTATATCTAGCTTAAGTTATGTTGATATACTTGTTGCAATTGTTGCAATGCGTAATCGATTTCTTCTTTTGTTGTATAACGTGAAAAAGAGAAACGCACGTTTGGACGAGTCATGTCCGCTTGAATTCCTTCTAAAACGTGAGAACCTTTTGATGCACCTGAAGTACATGCGCTGCCTCCACTTACTGCGACACCTTTTAAGTCCAAGGTAAAAAGTAGCATGCTTGTTTTTTCTGTTGCTGGCAAACAAACATTCAAGACCGTGAAAAGCGCTTTGTCAAAATCTGTTTCTCCATGGTAAGCCACTGTTGGAAACAAACTTTTTAATTGCTCCATCATATAAGACTTTAATCCAAATACATGTTGTTGATGAGCCTCCACATTTTCATAAGCTAAATCCATTGCTCTCGCCAAACCAACTATTCCAACCAAGTTTTCAGTTCCTCCGCGTAAACCCCTTTCTTGCGATCCACCATGTATAAACGGTGAAATTTTCGTTTTCTTGTTCGCATATAAAAATCCAACGCCTTTCGGTCCATGAAACTTATGTGCTGCACAGGTAATAAAGTCAATATCCAAGTCAGATAAGTCAAAAGCAAAATGTGCCATCGTTTGCACCGTATCCGAATGGAAATACGCACCATTTTGACGGCAAAGTTGCGCTACTTTTTTCAACGGAATCATTGTCGCAATTTCATTATTCGCGTGCATCAAGGTAACCAAGGTTGGGATTCCTTCTTTCAATAAGTTTTCCAAGTGAACTAAATCCACATTTCCCTTTGAATCCAAATGGACGAGAACTAGTTCAATGTGCTCATGAGCCGAAATAACGTCTACTGTATGAACAACCGCATGGTGTTCAATGGAACTTGTAATAATGCGTTTCACACCTAATTCAGTCACTGCCGTGTGAATCGCCATGTTATCAGCTTCTGTTCCTCCAGAAGTAAAAATAATCTCAGAAGACGCACAATTTAAATGTTTAGCAACTGTTCGACGCGATGTTTCTAGCAATGCTTTGGCGTTTCTACCAAATGAATGTGTTGACGAAGGATTTCCGAAAGTCTCTCTTAATACAGGAATCATGGCTTCAACCACTTCAGGAGCGACAGGTGTTGTAGCCGCATTATCTAAATACACACGCATATGGAAATTTTGACGAAGATAAGAATTTTATAGCACTTCAATAATTCTCTTTGGCCTCATGCTATGGAGGAAATAAATGTTAATTTTAAAAGATGAACGAAGACCTACTGTTTTTCTGGGGAATGGGCATCCTATTTGGACTCGTCATGCTTTTCACAAAGTCCCCCATTGGGTGGAAGTACTTTCATGGGATTATTTTCCTCAGTTACTTCGTGAGTGCTTACTGGGGAATGAACGACGGAAATCATTCAAGTGGCGGGATGTATAGTATCCTTGTGGCGATAGGCACAGGAGTACACATCATCGTATTTCTAATCGGCAAGGTAATATTTGGGTTTTTCAGACGCCAAAATCAGAAAGAGAGCGAGAAAGAGAAGGAGAAGGAGAGCGAGAACTAATGCTATTTTAGGTTCACCGGAGTAAGCGAAGCAACCTTTATGGTGTTTTTACCAAAGTTGAAAGGCATATCCATATCACACATGGGGAAATCATAAGGAACATGCACATAGAATTTCCCCTTTCGGATGATAAAATTCATTTGATTCAAATCAGGCTTCGTGCAACGTTTCATGCTCCTCGTTTCCAATTTAGTTGCTAAGTCCTTTTTAAAATCGGCATGCGCTTCGAAATCAACTATAAAAATGGAGTCATGGTGAAGGAAATACGTTTGAACCTCATTGAATTGAAAGTTCTTATTACCCATCGGACATTTAACTTTCACATGTTTAGTCAAACACAACAAGCTTTTACTATAGTGCTCAAGGTGGTAGGTAATGTCCAAATATTCTTGTTCCGTACAAAAAACACCGATCGTATCACGTTGAACCATTCGATGAATTAGTTCATTGAAGCTTTTTACAGAAAGATTGGGGTAATTTAAATGAATGCTTTTTAGCTGAACATCCTTCTGATTCATGGGAAGTTGTGCTTCACCAAATGAGACGGCCACTAAATCCAAACGTCTATTTTCAGCTGTTCGATCTGTATTACAAGATTGCAATACACACCATGACACCATAAAAATGACGATTAATTTCATACTAAAATTGTTGCTTTTTATTTCACCACTTGCCCGTACAAATCATAATGATCTGCACTGGTAATAAGAATACGTTCAAAATCTCCTAATCGAACAAACGCTTCTGATTTTTTAATCAACACTTCGTTATCCACCTCGGGAGAATCAAATTCGGTACGTCCAATAAAATAATCACCCTCCACTCTATCGAAAAGCACTTTAAACTCCTTACCTACTTTCTGTTGATTCAACTCATAACTAATACCTGATTGTAGTTCCATGATTTCATCCGCACGTTTTTTCTTCAATTTGGCAGAAACATCGTCTGTTAATTGAAATGCATGAGTATTTTCTTCATGAGAATAGGTAAAAATTCCTAAGCGATCAAATCGACTTTTTTCTACAAATTCATACATTTCTTTATATTCAGCAGCAGTTTCTCCAGGGTATCCAGCTATCAACGTAGTTCTTAATGCAATTCCAGGGACTTTTTGGCGAATGGTTTGAATCAGTTCCTCTGTTTTTTCACGTGTAATTCCACGACGCATGGACTGAAGGATTTTTGTTGAACCATGTTGCAAAGGCATGTCCAAGTATTTGCATACATTGTCACGTTCATTCATTACATCCAAGACATCCATTGGAAATCCAGATGGAAAGGCATAATGTAAACGGATCCATTCAATTCCTTCAACGTCGGAAAGACGTTTGATTAAATCAGAAAGTGCTCGTTTTTTATATAGGTCTAATCCGTAATAGGTCAAATCTTGCGCTATCAACATCAACTCTTTTACACCTTTTGCAGCGAGTCCTTTGGCTTGTATAACCAAGTCCTCCATCGGTGTGGAAATATGGTTTCCACGCATGATTGGAATGGCACAAAACGAACACGGGCGATCACAGCCTTCCGCAATTTTAAAATAAGCATAATGATTTGGTGTGGTAAGCAATCGCTCACCAACTAATTCGTGTTTGTAGTCCGCCTTTAACGTTTTCAGTAAACGCGGTAAGTCTCTTGTACCGAAGTACGCATCAACTTCTGGTATTTCTTTTTCCAAATCATCTTTGTAGCGTTCGGACAAACATCCTGTCACGTAAACTTTATCGACTAATCCTTCCGCCTTCGCCTCAACATAGCGAATAATGGTGTCAATTGACTCTTGTTTGGCATTATCAATGAAACCACAGGTATTAATAATAACGATTTCAGCATCATCCACCATTGACTCATGTTCTACGTCAAAATGATTGGCTTTTAGTTGTGCCATCAGGACTTCTGAATCAAATGTATTTTTTGAACAACCCAACGTCACGACGTTTACTTTGTTCTTTTTAAGTGTTTTTGTTTTCATTGCGTGCACAAAAATAGGACACTTTAGCGAAATGGTATTATTTTTGACCCCTTGTAACTAAAAAAATACAGGAATATGCGTTATTTACTACCAATCATCCTCATTATAAGCGCTTGTGCTTCGTTAAAAAAAACAAAAACTGAAAACATGAGTGAAACTTCCGCAACAAAAGCGTTTATTCGTCAAAGCGAATCGATTGATATGGGAGGGGAATTATTTCAAATTCAATCCGTAAATATTATTGGAAATAGACTTCATATCATCATAAAGGCTCATCCGATGCTCAGTGCCGAAGATTTTGATTTAACAGGAAGTGCGAATATTTCCAAATCACTCCCACCTATTCGCTCCATCCGCTTGGATGTAAAAAAAATACCAATTAAAAAAGGAGACAACTCCATCGCTATGATGGGACATGATTTAGTATTCGATATCAAAGATTTAGCATACAAACAAGAGGCAGGGTCTGAAATATACTTGCAATTCGAAGGAGCGAAAGAACGCTACTTATATACCTATAAATAAACATGGAAGAAGAACGTATTGACAAAATCATTATGCAACGTAAATTGGTTTCCTCTCGAGTAAGAGCGGAGGAATTGATTTCAAAATTTGGTGTTTTGGTCAACGGGAAATTAATCTCGAAACCAGGGAAAAAAGTCCCAGTGGACGCAGAAATTAAATTGATCTCAGAAGAAATTCCCTGGGTTTCCAAAGGGGCTTTAAAATTAGTTGCTGCCATAGAGGAATGGAAATTTGATTGCACAGAAAAAGTGTTCATTGACTTAGGTGCAAGCACAGGTGGATTTACGGAAGTCTTATTATCCAACGGTGCTTCGAAAATATTTGGAGTAGATGTCGGAACCAATCAATTGCACGAAAAATTAAAAAATGATGCACGTGTGATTAATTTAGAAAAAACACACGCACGTGACTTGACAGAAAAACAAATCACGGAAGAAGTTGACGGATTGGTTGTGGATGTTTCCTTTATCAGTTTAGAAAAAGTGATTCCATTTGTCATTCGATTTTTGAAACCAAATGCGGATGTTGTATTGTTAATTAAACCTCAATTTGAATTAGGCAGAACATTTATATCCAAAGGTGGCGTTGTGAAAGATGTACATCAATACCCGATTCTTTTGGAGAACATCATAGAAATGTGTAGTAGAAATCAATTAGCGTGGGTTGCGTACATCGACTCCCCTATACTTGGAGGTGATGGAAATAAAGAATTTTTAGGGTATTTTAAACGAAAATAATTTTCTTTGTAGGAATATGACAATCGACGAATTATATAAAGCTTTTAACGACATTGAATTTCAAGCAACGCGTATTTTGAAATCAAAAAGTTTAGACAGAGAACATTTAACGAAGTTCAATCAGCGTTCAGAAGAAATACGGCAGCAATTGGTGAGTATGCGCTTACAAGACCACGTTCATGAGAACATGTCCAATTTAGACACAATTGACGAATCCTTCTTGCCGAAATTATCATTTGGACGTAAAGTGTGTAATATTCTTCTGTTTGGCCAGCACAAAAAACGCTTTCAAACAAAAGGACAGTTGCGCTATTTTCTGTATGAAGTTGCGAAAAGAAAACAACTTTTTTCCTATGCAAAGGGTGAGTTAACTGTCGATTGATTATTTCACAATCACGTAAGATTTTATTTCACTATCTGAAATAAATCGAATCACATAAGAACCTTTGGGTAAATCAGACAAACTGATTATCATGCTTTGTTGAAAGCTATTGTTGGAAATGCTTTTTAGTATTTTGCCTTCTAAATTGAGTATTTCTATATGCTTAAATCCATGATCAATACTAGGAAATTGAACTTCCATATAATCTTCAAATGGATTTGGAGCTAACGCAACTTCATTTAAATCCAATTCAGGAAGTCCAGCATTAGGATCTGTCATACTGCAAGCACATTTATTTTTGACTACATTCGTTTGAACAACTTGCGGCGCTAGATAAATCGCTTTCACCCAACATTTTTGTCCAGCTTGAGTACTAGAAGCATTTCGTATCCGTATGGTATACCAGCCATCATATGTAGCTTGATGAGAAAAGTTAATCGTACCAGCTTGTTCCATTGAATCAACTTCCTGGCAATCTTTATCCAAAAGTATCAGTCGAATTGGCAACGTGGAAACAGATGGATACAGTTCAACATTGATTGTTGTCCCTGATTTTGCGTAAATTCTACCTACTGTTCGACATTCCAAACTATTATTTGGCAGGGCTCCACCCTGTTGTAAGGAAGACATATGACTATCACCTAAATCATCTGACATCTCCCACTCTTGTGTTGTTGATTTTCCAGGTCTTACATAATTTGTATCCATTCCTTGTGGAGCCCAAACACAATAACCTCTTCTACCAAGGTTTGCCGACCCATCACAAGGCGGAATACTTATATTGACTTTTCCACCTCCATATACGATGCTCGTTGTATTTCCATTTGATCCGGAATAATCCATTAAAATCGTTCCATCTGACCAACTTGTTTGAACTCCAACAAGATTTTGCCAATTTGTCCACTGATCATTCATCCCAATAAGTGCTTTTGATTCCCTTTCAATAACCAATGCATCAGGAGCCTGCCAACGAATAAGGTAATTTCCTTGCTTGAAATGTAAATTCTGATGACACCAAATTAAATTTTCTACGTCACTATCTAAAGGTAAATTAGACGATGATGTGGGTTGATGAGTGAATCGATTTCCGTTATAACCGATTGAAAATAGATCTTCAAAAAAGAGTTGTGGAGCACCATCTAAGGACATGACAATGGCATGCGCGACCGAATTTCTTCCATCATTTGGTTCAATATGTGGACTTAATTCAGAACTTGCATTCCATCCAGTATAATTTCCTTGACTATTCAGCGTAGGTCGAAAAGTATCGTGATTATTCACAAAAGGCACTGTTCGTCCGCGATTAAGTTGTTGCTGGCCAGGAATCGTAGATAAATCAAAATTACCATTACCACTTACCATCGAAGCTAATGCAAATCGCAAATTAAAATCAAAGGTGCCAGCTCGATTTTGAACAGCATCACACCAGGCGTCCAATTGTGTTGTACTTCCTACCCATTCTCCAACAGCAAACATATCAGCACCACCACTAGCATAAAGCGCATTGTATTGTAAATTCCAAAGAAAATCTTCTGCTACATAACTTGGAAAATGTTTTACAGCATCAAATCGAAGTCCATCCCAACCCACTTGTTTCTTATACCATATCAACCAATTACGCATATTTACACGCATGTAATCGGACGATTGACTTGGATTAAACGACGCATTACTCGATAGTCCATTTGCGTTACTTTCATAGGAAGCATCAGGTCCCCAAAATGGTGAATTAATATCGTTTGTACAGCAAACATTGGAATTATTGGGATAAAAATTCTGCCAATTCTTAGGGAATTTCCCTTCTCGTGAAAGATAATTTAAAGCTGTTTCAGCACTAGCAGGTGTTTTAAAACATGTATACCTGAAGTTTTTATATCTATTCGTTTGACCATCATCCATAGCTGATGGATCTTGTCCCCCCGCCCCATTAGAACTACCAGCATTTGAGACATGATTCAATACAATATCTTGAATAACGTCAATACCATTTGCATGCATCACCGCGACCATTCGAAGTAATTCATCTTTGTCTCCCATTCTCGTTTTTGTGGCGTTTTTCTGAAATTTATCACCCAAGTCGTAGTGATCAAATGGAGAATACCCAACACTATTGGTGCCATTGTTTTTAATTGTAGGCGGAATCCATACTGCATCAATCCCAAGTTCCTTTAATCTTGGTGCTAATTCCGTTAAATAATTAGCCCAACCATTGACGTAATTGGAATTCCAATAATCCCACCAAAAGGATTGCAAAACCACTTGACGAGAAGTAGGATTTACCTGTCCAAACAATACATTCAGCTTCGTAAAGCAGAAAATAAAGACTACGAATAATTTAATTTTCATGCCCAAAGTATTTACACTTTAGCTACATGCTCTTCCCCAGCCGATATGGTTATCAGTTCATTCTTCAAAGAGCAGGCAACTTGTTTATTACCAATATTTTTAATGCTTATATTCGTTTTATCAATTGAAATCTCCAACGGAACCGTTTGATATAAAATTCTAAACGTATAAGAATCCCATGCAGTTGGAATACTTGGATTAATTTCCAATCCAGATTCGTAAATTCGGACACCTGCCATTCCTTCAACTACGGACATCCACGTTCCAGCCATACTCGTAATATGCAAGCCTTCATCCGCTTCGTGATTGTAGTCGTCCAGGTCCAAACGGGATGTGCGCAAATACAATTCATATGCCTTCGTTAGGTTTCCAATTTTCGCTGCCAAAATCACGTGAACACAAGGTGACAATGAAGACTCGTGAACCGTTTTTGGTTCGTAGAAATCAAAATTTTCACGAATGGTTTCTAAATCGAAGTGGTCTTCGAAAAGGTATAATCCTTGAAGGACATCCGCTTGTTTGATGAAAATGGAACGAAGGATACGGTCCCAAGACCAATGCTGATTAATTGGACGTTCAGTCAAAGGTAAATCAGAGGCAGAAAGCTGCTCCTTATCCAGGAATCCATCCTGCTGAAGGAAAATATTTGTTCCCTCTAGCACTGGGAAATATACATTTTCCACGATGTGACGCATTGCTTTAATTTCCTTTTCGGAAATCAATTTATTATTCGAACCACCAATTTCTTCATTAATCTTCAAACAATAGTCGATACACCAACGAGCGATGTAATTTGTATACCAATTATTGTTGACGTTATTTTCGTATTCGTTTGGACCTGTCACGCCCAACATCACATAGGCTTTTTTGCTTTCAGACCAATTAAAACGCTGTGACCAGAATCGGGCAATTCCTAATAGTACTGGAAATCCATATTTCTTTAAATAATCGCGATCTCCAGTGTGACGGACATAATTGTAGATTCCAAAAGCAATGGCACCATTTCGGTGAATTTCCTCGAAGGTAATTTCCCATTCGTTGTGACATTCCTCTCCGTTCATGGTCACCATTGGATAAAGGGCTGCACCATCCTTAAATCCAAGTTTCTCCGCGTTTTCAATTGCCTTATTTAGATGGTTATAACGATAAACCAATAGTTGACGGGAGATTTTTGGATCGGCTGTTTTTAAATAGAAAGGCAAACAGTATGCTTCGGTATCCCAATAGGTCGCACCGCCGTATTTTTCACCCGTAAATCCTTTTGGACCAATGTTTAATTTCGCATTTTTCCCTGTATATGTTTGATATAAATGGAAAATATTAAATCGAATTCCTTGTTGAGCAGCCGAATCTCCTTTGATAACAATATCTGCATTCTCCCAAATCTTTAACCAAGCTTGTTCATGTTCGTGGCGCAATTTATCGAATCCACCGGTATATGCTTCGCGCACTCGGGAAATCGCTTTAGCAGCTAATTCAAATTCAGAGTGATTCATGGTAGAAGTAATCGCCACATATTTTTTCAATGTATAAGGCGTACCTTTCTCTAAATAGTGTTCGAAATTATTTTCCACATAAAATTCACGTTCTGCCACGTTTGGATGAATCGTTAATAATTCAGCTTCTCTCCAAAACGAAAAGCGCATGGCCGTTGCGACAGAAAAGTTTGTTTTCTTCGTTCGTCCACAAATAATTCCTTTTTGCGCATCTACTTTCTTGCTGTCCTCAATCCAGAAAAACTCATCGTAGTTTGCATCATGATTACTGACTTTCCCATCCAAATATGGCGTGAATTTCACGTTTCCACTAAAATTTAAAGGAGTAACAGTATAGGAAATCGCCGCGATTTCTTCTTTTGCCATGGAACAGAAACGAATGGAATGAACCTCCAACTCTTTTCCATTCGATAATTTCACTTTAAATTGACGAGTAAGTATCCCATGATGCATATCCAATTCGCGGTGAAAGGATTTTACTTCACAGGTGTTGATGTCAACCGGAATCCCGTCTACTTCGATGTTAATTCCAATCCAATTACATGAATTTAGAACTTTCGCGAAATACTCCGGATAGCCATTTTTCCACCATCCAACTCGTGTTTTGTCTGGGTAGTAAACTCCTCCGACGTAACTTCCTTGTAAGGTATCTCCTGTGAATTGCTCTTCAAAATTGGCGCGTTGTCCGAATGAACCGTTTCCTATACTAAAAATACTTTCCGCTTGTTTTTGTTTGCTCGGATCATATTTATTCTCAATAATTTTCCAATCATCAATTTCAAACAAATTACGCATACGCCTCTAAACTAAATTCCGTTAAATCATTAAAATAGGTGTCCGCCATTTCGGCGATATTTGGATTGCCAACTGCAAATGCATGGAATCCACCTGCTTTCGCCGCTGTTATTCCACTTGCGGCGTCTTCAAACACGATGCATTGCGCTGGAGCCAATCCTAATGCTTCGGCACCGTTCAAAAATACTTCAGGGTGTGGTTTTGGAAATTCCACGCCATTACCGTCAATTACTGTGTCAAATAAATGATTAATTTTCAATAACTTCAAAATGAAGTTAGCATTTTTACTGGATGAACCAATCGCTAATTTGATGCCTTTTGCTTTCGCTTCGATCAACAAATCAAGCACGCCAGGAAGTAAATCCGTTTGATTCAATTCCTGAATGGAATCCACATAAAAATCATTTTTACTTTTGAGCAAGGCACCAAACTCTTCGCTTGAAATGGTTTTCGACCCAAGTTCAAGGATTTTCTTTAAAGAATCCGCACGACTTACACCTTTCAGCAGTTCATTGTGTTCTTCTTCGAAATTAATTCCTAGGGAATTTGCTGTTCGTTGCCAAGCAATAAAATGATTATGCTCCGTGGTAACAATCACCCCATCTAAGTCAAAAATAAGTCCTTTAATCATGTTAAGCTGCCTTTTCCTCCTTGATTCGCAAGGTTAAAATTCCTGCTAGAATCAACAAACATCCACCAATGGTTACCGCGGCGATGCGCGAACCGTCCAATACATTTTCCATCACCTTACCAAAGAACAACGAAGCAATGATTTCAGGTAGAACAATGAAGAAATTGAAAATACCCATATAAATTCCGATTTTATTTTCAGGAAGACAATCCGCAAGCATGGCGTATGGCATAGAAAGAATGCTACACCAAGCAATACCAACAAGTCCCATCACAATGAATAATCCGTAACTCGAATCAGAACCATGAATAAGGTTTATGGAAATCAATCCCAGTCCACCGATCATTAAACAAATAAAATGCGTCCATTTTTTACCGAATTTACCTGCTAAAAAAGGAAGCGCCAAGGCGAATATAAACGTAACAATATTTTCAAAAGAATAGGTTAAACCCGCGAAATTTTGTCCGTCCGAATATGCTTTTGATCCTACTTCACCACCAAAAATATCATTTGCAACCGTTGGTGTATAGTAAAACCACATGAGGAATAAGCCGGGCCAAGTAACAAATTGAACCAAAGCTAATTGCTTCATTCGTTTTGGCATGTGTGTCATGGCGTAAACAATCTCATTTACTCCACGAAGCAATCCTTTTTTCTCTGCTTTTTTCTCTGCCAATTCCTCTTCAGTCGGTGGATATTCTTTCGTAGTAAATACCGTGTAAAGTACTGCTCCAAGAAATGCTATTCCACCTATATAGAATGACCATTTCACATTGTCTGCCACATGTCCATGCGCTGAAGTTGAATTCACATTGAACCAATGCGTGAAAATCCATGGTAAAGCACTCGCAATCGTTGCTCCTACTCCAATGAAAAAACTTTGCATCGAGAATCCAATCGTACGTTGATTTTCCGGAAGTTTATCCGCCACAAATGCACGAAACGGCTCCATACTAATGTTTATCGATGAATCTAAAATCCAAAGAAGTCCTGCAGCCATCCATAAAGCAGAAGCGTTTGGCATTACAAATAAACAAAGTGAACTCAGAATCGCACCGATTAAGAAAAACGGTCTTCGTCTTCCCAATCTTGGATGCCAAGTTCGGTCACTCAAGTATCCAATAATGGGTTGAACAAGAAGTCCCGTTAACGGTGCTGCTAACCACAATGCTGGAATATCCTCTGGTTTTGCTCCTAAATTCTCATAGATGGAACTCATATTGGCCATTTGGAGTCCCCAACCGAATTGGATCCCCATAAACCCGAAACTCATGTTCCAGATTTGCCAAAAAGATAAGTTTGGTTTCGTACTAGTCATGGTTTAAGTATTTGACTTGTATTATTTATAATAAACCTGGTAGCCCCAAGGTGCCAAAGAAATTTTTGTCGATCCTCCGAAAGATTTTTTCTTTCCAGAGAAAAGTTCCGTGTACTCTCCTGACATTGCAGAAGAATTAAAAGAAAGCTCCGCCTTTTTGTTGGAAAGATTAAGAACCGTTATCACTTGGTGTTTATCGTACTCACGAATGTACACGAGGTGCTCTTTCGAGTTTTGTGTAGCTAAAAATTGAGCTTGATTACTTCCATCGCGCACCCACAATGCCGGATTCGTTTGGTGTAAATTCAATAATTTCGTGTAAAAAGGAACAAGGTCCATTTTTTTCCAATCGATACTATCCTTTTCAAAAAACTTCAAACGTCGATCTAATGAGGTTTCTTGTCCATTATAAACCAATGGCATTCCTTCTATGGTAAGCGCTAATACAGCCAATGCGAAACGTGCATCACCCATTCTTTCCATTTCCGTTCCATTCCAAGAGTTTTCATCGTGGTTGGACGTGAAATTCATTCGGTACGCGGTACCTGGATATTTATTGAGTTTAACGTATTCAGTAATAGACGTCGCATCTTTTTTGCCTTTGGCAATATCGTTCATAATGTGGTGAAAATTCCAACCGTATGTCATTTCAAATGCATCGTGTAAGGGAACTTCTTCCGCTTCAGCCAACATAAAAATCGGCTTCACCGCTTGTAATTCCGCTCGTGCTTCCATCCAAAAGTCCATTGGGACCCAACCAGCAACATCGCAACGAAATCCATCAATATCCGCTTCAGTTAACCAATATTTCATGGAACTAATCATTTCCTTTCTCATGGATGGATTTTCGTAATTCAAATCTGCTACATCCCACCAATCTGTTCCAATTGTTGGTTGAACATTTCCGGTGGAATCGAGTGTATACCAATCTAAAAATCCTTGTTCGATCCATACGTTATCTGGTGAAGAGTGATTTGCCACCCAATCAATAATCACACGCATATTTAATTTATGCGCTTCTTTTACCAAGGATTGAAAATCACCCATATTTCCAAATTCACGGTTCACTGCTTTGTAATCTTGAACAGCATAATAGCTTCCGAGAGATCCTTTGCGGTTTTTCACCCCAATAGGATGAATCGGCATTAACCAAATAATATCTACTCCCATCGATTTTAAGCGCGGAAGTTGTTTAGAGACCGCTGAAAAAGTTCCTTCTTTGGAAAACTGACGAACATTTATTTCGTAAATAGTGGCATTATAAGCCCAATCAGGTGTATTTTTCTGAGCAAACGAAGATAGACTCAAAAAAGCCATGGCTGCAATAAGTATTGATTTTAACATGATTTTACTGTTTGCTTGTTTAGAATATAGTTTAGATGATAATTCACGAGTCCAGTTACCGGTTTTTGGATAATTGAAGTAACCGTTACCCCCAATTCTCCGGCCGCTTTATTCAATTCTGAGTCAAATATTTTGGAAAGAGATCCAACGAAGTGAACTTCCGTATTTTGATAATTATCATAACAGCATACGTGCACTTCCATGAATTTTTTAAATCCCTGGTACATCATTTCACTAAAGAAAGGTTCAGACTTATGTTTTGCAATAAACGGCATGAAAGATGCGATATAAACATTTGCATTTGGCTCGCGGTACACGTGATTAACAATTTGATCTTTGTCTAACTTATATGTTTGAATAAAATCCGCCTCAACATGTGCTGGAAATTTATGGTACAAGAAGTTACTCAGCAATTGTTTACCAAAATAACTACCACTTCCTTCATCACCAAGAATATATCCCAATGCAGGTACAACTTCCGTTAATTGTTCCCCATCAAACAAGCAGGAATTTGAACCAGTGCCTATAATGCAAGAAATTCCAGGATTGCCTGTATACGTTGCGTAAGCGCAAGCTAACAAATCGTGATCTACAACCACCTCTGCATTTTTAAAAATTCTTTTAAGTCCGATTTGAACAATTTTATTCATTTCATCACTAGAGCAACCAGCCCCATAAAAATAAATCCCACAAACATCGTCGGCAACTGCGAGCATGTCCACATGCTTCTTTAATTCGTTCTCAATCAAATCCGATGAATGAAAATATGGATTGAAGCCCATTGTCGAATAAAAACTTTGGTTATTTTTGCTATCAACTAAAACCCAATCGCTTTTTGTTGAACCACTTTCTACTATAAAATACATACTTCCTAAATGAAAAATTGAGTCTTTGTGTCATTTTTACACTATCCAAATATATACATAATCCTCCATTCGTGCATAATATTCCAAAAAAAATAGCTTCTGAATTAAATCCAAATGTCTCTGTTGACTGCGTCATCTTTGGTTTTGACTTGGATCAATTAACCGTACTTGTCATCGATAGGGGAGAGATTTCGGCAGCGAATGGACCTAGGCTTGCCCTACCCGGAAACTTAATTTACGACAATGAAAATTTAGATCAAGCCGCAAATCGCGTTTTAGAAGAATTAACCGGATTAAAAGACATTTACTTGGAGCAGGTTGGAGCCTTTGGAGACCCATTTAGGATTCATAAGGAATCGGATCGTGAATGGTTAAAGTCCATCCGTGCTCAACCAGATGCGCGCGTTATAACAGTTGCATACTTTTCATTGGTTAAAATTTCAGATTACCTTCCTCACGCATCTTCCTTCGCGAAGAATGCAGGATGGACACCAGTTAATGAAATCAGCGAATTAGCATTCGACCACTTTGAAATACTTCAAGCCGCTAAAGATAAATTGAAACAGAAAATTAAAATCCAACCCATTGGATTCAATTTATTACCAGAAAAATTCACCCTGAGTCAATTGCACCGTTTGTATGAAAGTATTCTGGATAAGCCATTAGATAAACGAAATTTCCGTAGGAAAATTCTGAAATTAAATATTCTGTCTAACTTAAAAGAAAAGCAACGTGGGGTTCCCCACAAGCCATCCTCCTTATATGAGTTCAACGAGGAAAAATACCAGGAGCTAACCCAAATTGGATTCGATAATTTCGGATTCTAAAAACACCTTTTTTTCTTCTTGCCAATAATTTTGTAAGTTTACTCGTTAACAAGTTGCAGATTTTTTTTCATGCCCTGTAACTTTTGACAAGTTCAATTTGTTTTAACTGTAATACTGCAATTTTGACTAATGCCGAATACAACCATTCCGTTGAGCATTTAAGCGATTCATTGTATCGCTTCGCTGTTCAATTCCTAAAGGACTCGGAAGAAGCCCAGGATGTTGTTCAAGATGCATTTGAGAAATTGTGGTTAAATAGAGAAAAAGTAGAGCGAGAAAAGGTGAAGTCTTGGCTTTTTACCTGTGCACATAATGGGATGTTAAATCAAGTGTACCGTAAAAAAAGACAAATAAAGCACCTAGATTCATTGGATAAATCTGATTTTCAACAACCAGATCGAACTTTTGAATCGAAACAAGTGGTTGACCTTATGGTTAGCTCCCTCCCGCCTTTACAGAAAAGCATTCTCTTGTTGCGCGATTTGGAAGGATATACGTATGAAGAAATTGGTGACATGTTGTCGATTTCCTCTGCACAAGTTAAAGTGTATCTTTTTAGAGCTCGCATAAAAATTAAAAAACAGTTAAAAGGAATATTTGAACTTGCCTAATGCAACCGACACACGAAAACATTGATCGCTGGCTATTTGATTACACGGAGGGAAATCTATCCGCTCAACAGGAGCAGCAATTAGATTCCTTTATCATGAATCATCCTGATCTAGAATTAGACTTGGACGCTTGGGAATTAGCAAAGGTTGACGTTACTCCAATGGTTTTTGAAAACAAAACCTATCTATACAAAAAACGCAGCTACAAGAAGACTTTTGTTTTCGCTAGCCTGCTAATCCTATTAATTTCGGGACTAGTATTTTTCCAACCCGGAACGAAAAAAGTGATTCAAACGAACCATTCCAATCAGAAATCAATGAAAAATAGCGCTGTAAACACACAGCGAACAAACACAAACACAACAACCTCTCGGGTAAATTCTGATCAGCTTGCGTCACTTACTGGAAAATCCAACGCGATTCCTGTTTCTACTCCTTATGGAACAACACGCATGTTAGCTGGTCAAAATTCTCCAATAACAGATGAACTCGAGCAGTTTTCAATGAGTAATGCGTCTAAGGACTTAATAAAAATTGCTTTAGTCAATTTTGAGAGTGCGAACAGTCAAAACAATCTCACAGGAAACAGTAATGATGAGACCCCATTATTAAACTTATACCCATTGAAAAACATGTTGATCGGTGGATACAGAACTGACTTCAAAAATGAGAAGTTAAGTTTCGGGAAAGATCATGTTGCAGCAGATGTTAGTTTAGGAAATATTGATTTATTTCGCAAAATCGATCACTTATTATCTAAGGACATTGGCTTGAGTAATAATCAAAGTTATGATTATGCGATTACTGGACAAAGTAACCTGGATTTGAACTTTAGCTCCGTAGGAACAACTTCTCAAACACGATTTCAAGCAGTGAGTTCGATGCGCTCATTTGATAATCCGTCTCAATTAAAACTAGTAAATCAACTTTCTCTTGATGGGTATTCACGTGGGATGCGTGCAGGATTTGGAATTCAAGCGAACTACGATATATTCAGTGAAGGATTAATTAAAAACAGTCAAGTTGCATTCATCGTTTCTCCAAAAATCGCATTGTCTCGTAAAATATCTATCGAACCAGCCTTACGATTCAAGATGGGAACACAAACGCTCAATCAGAATAAATTAAAAAACTTCAGCACTGTTGAAATGAATAATGGTCAAGTTAATCAATTTCAATTTGATTCTACCTTAGCTATAGGGCAAACACTTTGGAGCCGTGATTTAGACGCTGGACTAACCCTTCACACTCCCTTCTTCTTTTTAAGTGCGCAAATAAACAACCTATTCCAGCACAATGAAAACATCTTCACTAACGATGGTTCTACCTTGCGTGCTTCTAACGTTTGGAATGTAATTGCAGGAACACAGTACACCTCTCGAAATGAAAAAATGATTTTTGCGCCTTATGCACTTTATCAAGAAACAAATTACCAGCAACAATTATTCGGTGGATTTACTTTCAAGGCCGGGAAAGCTCAATTCGGTATGTCCTACGGAAACTTAACAACAGGAAATCTTTCACTCGGTTATGTTGGAGAAAACTTTGCTTTAATTGGACAATCAGGATTTGGGACTTTAATCAGCACCCAACAACGAACTTACACACATCAACTAACCCTACGCATTCATTCTTCTGTTAGCAAAAAAGCGCGCAGATACATTAGCCTATAATTACTATAACTATGAACTTAAAAAACTTCATCCTTCTTGGTCTTTTTTATGTGAGTTTTCATTCACTTGCTCAGGATCCAACTTTTACACAGTTCTATTCGAATCCTGTATATTTAAATCCTGCCCTCGCAGGATCTAGTGGCTGTCCTCGAATTGCTTTAAATTACAGAAATCAATGGCCTCAGTTAACGGGGAACTTTGTTACCTACGCTGCAGCTTATGATACCTACGCAAAGAATCTTTCTGGAGGAGTTGGGATTATGGCGATGCATGATCAACAAGGACAAGGGACGATTCAAACATCAATGATTGCAGGGACTTACTCTTACTATTTAAAAGTCAACCGCAAGTTTCGTATTATGTTTGGTGGACAAGCAGCCTATTTTCAAAAGTATTTGGATTGGAGTAAATTGACTTTTGGGGACATGATTGATCCAAGAAGAGGATTTATTTACCAAACGGGAGATGTCCCAAGAGGAAATGGGAGTCATGGTTTCTTTGATGTTTCTGCTGGAATGGTTGGCTTTACGAAAAACTTCTATTTTGGAGTTGCTGCCCACCATTTAAATCGTCCTGATGAATCGATGATCCTGGGAGATTCCAAATTACCGATTCGCGTTACTGGACACATGGGAGCAAATATTAAACTTGGGCAACGTGGACGCTATTCAAGTAACACCACTTTGATGCCAAACGTCATCTACCAATACCAAAATGGATTCCAACAATTTAACATAGGCGCTTATCTGAAATATGAAGCCTTTACCATTGGAGCTTGGTACCGCAATCGCGATGCATTTATCGTGAGTTTGGGAATCACAACGGAGAAATTCAGAATTGGATACAGCTATGACCTAACCGTTTCACAACTGGGAGGAATTAGTGGTGGTTCTCACGAGATTTCTATGGGGATCAACTTGAAATGCAAGAAACAAATGAAAGATTTCCGTCGCATTTCTTGTCCCTCATTCTAAGAAACTTTTTAGAATTTCTGGTAAATCGGTAAACGCATAAAGGTTTGCTCGAAATACGGACTACGGCTGTAGATGAAATATAGCTGGTCCCATTCGGAATTTCTAAATTTCTCATCAGTCGATTTTCGTAACTGATATTCCTCGCTTAACGCTTGGTCCTTCGCTAAGATATCCGCGATTTGATCTTTGAACACATAGTTCGAGAAATACTCCTTTTGCTGCAAATACGAATCAAAGAAATTCCATGTCAAATAAGAATCCTCCGCGCGTGGTTGCAAGGACGCGTGAATGAACATAGCTGCATCCTGCGCACTTGGAATAAGAATATCTCCTGGCTTTAACTTCAACAACTGTAGACTCTCTCCTACTTCAATTTTAGAAAGTTTAAAGTGACCTTCATATGGATTACTCGGACTTTTATATGATTTCACAGAGAAAACAGTCAAGGTATCGATTTGATCTGCTGTCAGCGTTTCAAAAACCACGTGATTTGCGTTCAAGCGATCGATGACGTGCTGTTCTTGTCCACCAACGACATAATACTTCGGAACACGCACAGAATCCAATGTCACATACGTTCGATACCATGGAATCGCACGTTCATACGGTAGAGTTCGGTTGTAGGTCAATTCTTTTAATCCGGTAATTGGATGTAGCGGGAAAGAATGCTCAAATCCTTTAAACGAAATCGAATCAACTTTTTCACTCAGTTGATAGTTGTAGGCGTATTGCGTTAAATTTCTAGCCCATAATTTTGAAGCGATGCGCTTTTCTTCAATTTCCATCGCATTTTCGGTGGTGTATGCAATGATTCCTTCCATGAAAGCCAAGGTCGCCTGAACGCGTTCAGGAAACGGTTTCAACATGTGTGTTTCTACGGTAAAACTGATTGAATGAAAAAGGGACGCATATCCCATAGCATAACGTGGTAAGTCATTAAAGGCATGAATTCCCTGTGCAGGAGTTTCTCCTTTAAGTTCAACATATGGAAACAAATCCCAACCTTGTTGTTTTACATTTTTTTCGAGAAACGGAATACATTTTTCGTAGGTCAATTCGTTCATTTGTGGTGACATGCGTTCTTTCATCGATGCAATGTACGTCAGGGTATATTGGTAATCCGCTCCGTTAGAAACGTGATTATCGATGAACACATCTGGATCCAAGGCGTGAAAAATACGTGCGAAGGTGAAGGCATTTTTCGAATCCATTTTAATGAAATCGCGGTTGAGATCGAAATTTCGTGCATTGCCACGAAAACCATATTCATCTGGTCCATTCTGGTTTGCGCGACTGGTCGATGAGCGATTCATCATTCCACCCACATTATACGCAGGAATAAATGCAATCAACGGAAGTTTCTTTCCATCCATCCTCTCCAATGGTTTCCCTTGTGCAATCCATTGATCCAACCAAATCAAACAGGAATTGATGCCATCAGGTTCACCTGGATGAATGGCATTGTTGATTAAAATGCTTGTCCCAGCTTTTGCTTTCACAAAAGTTCGTGTAGAATCTTTTGCGCCGTTGATGACAAAAAGGTAAATCGGCAATCCATAGTCCGAGGGACCCATCGCGTACATGGACAATTCCTTATGATCTTTGTCCAATTTTTTCAAATATTCAATTAACTCCGGATACGTTGGAGAGGTGTTACCTGTCCATTTTGATTGTGAAAATACGGAATGTGAGGTCACAATTAGAACCGTCAAAAAGTAAAATAATTTCATTAAGGCCTTGTTTAATTATTCATCTAACAAATCTGGTCTACGTTCTTTGGTGCGTTGATACGCTTGTTCCTCCCTCCATCGATCGATTTCCTTTTGATTCCCTGAAAGTAATACATCCGGCACTTTCCATCCATTAAATTCCGGTGGACGTGTAAACACGGGAGGAGAAAGTAAATTATCTTGAAAACTATCCGTTAATGCGGAAGTTTCATCGTTTAATACACCCGGAATCAAGCGAACAACGGCGTCAACGACTACTGCAGCAGCCAATTCTCCGCCTGACAACACGTAAGAACCAATGGAAATTTCCTTCGTAATGTAATGTTGACGAATGCGGTCGTCTACGCCTTTGTAATGTCCACAAAGAATCATGATGTTTTCGAGCAAGGACATTTGATTACAGTCGTTTTGATCGAGAACTTTTCCATCTGGCGTCATGTAAATCACGTCATCATACCTTCGTTCTGCCTTCAATTTTTCAATCAAGGCTGCAATAGGCTCGATACTCATGACCATTCCAGCTCCTCCGCCGTATTGGTAATCGTCGACATTTTTATGCTTGTCAGTGGAGTAATCACGAATATTGTGCACGTGAATTTCCACATGACCTTTATCCTGTGCCCGCTTCATAATCGAAGCAGCAAAAGGACTTTCTAATAATTGAGGGAGAACGGTTAGGATATCAATGCGCATAGAACAAAGATACACGTTTCACGGAACATGTAATGAAGCAACATCCGCAGAATAAAATCATTTTTCTTAAAATCTCTCATGGTGAAAATAACTACCTTTGTAGCCAAATTCATCACATGATCCAGTTATCCGAACGATTATTAGCAATGGAAGAGTCTGCAACCATTGCGATGTCAAGAAAAAGCAGAGAATTAAAAGCACAAGGACTCGATATCATTTCTTTGTCATTAGGAGAGCCCGACTTTCACACGCCACAATTCATTAAGGATGCAGCGATAGAAGCGATGGAACAGAATTACACCATGTACACACCTGTTCCGGGATACGATGATTTACGTGAAAGCATTTCAGATAAATTTCGTCGAGATAACAACTTGACGTATGATAAAAGTCAAATAGTGGTTTCTACAGGAGCGAAGCAATCCATTGCCAATGTTGTTTTGAGTTTAATTAATCCGGGAGACGAAGTCATTATTCCTGCGCCATTTTGGGTTTCCTACTTGGAAATCGTGAAAGTTGCCGATGGAATCCCAGTGGTTATTCATGCTGGAATTGAAAAAGACTTTAAAATTACGGGAGCAGATTTAGAAGCAGCGATTACACCGAAAACAAAGTTATTCATGTTTTCAACACCCTGTAATCCAACAGGTTCTGTTTACACAAAAGAAGAATTACAAGACATCGCAAATGTCTTAAAAAAATACCCGCAGGTTATCGCAATGAGCGATGAAATCTATGAGCACATTAATTTCATCGGAAAACATGAGTCTTTGGCTCAATTCCCTGAAGTATACAATCAAGTGGTGACTGTCAATGGCGTTTCAAAAGCTTGGGCAATGACTGGCTGGCGTTTGGGATACATTGGTGCGCCAAAAGAAATTGCTGCAGCTTGCGATAAAGTTCAGGGACAATTTACATCGGCAACTTGTTCCATTACTCAACGCGCAACTATTGCGGCCATGAAAGCTGATCCTTCCGTATTAAAAGACATGATTGCTGCGTTTAAAAGTCGCCGTGAATTGGTTCTAAAAGGACTTGCTGAAATTCCAGGATTAAAAGCGAATCAGCCTGGAGGAGCATTTTATGTTTTTCCCGACTGTTCTTCCTTCTTCGGTAAAAAGTATGGCGATAAAACCATTCACAATGCAGATGAACTCTGTATGTATTTGTTAGAAGAAGGATTAGTAGCATTAGTTGGTGGAGAGTCATTTGGCGCACCGAACTGCTTTAGAATTTCCTATGCCGCATCCGAAGAAACATTAACAAAAGCCCTTTCACGTATGAAAGACGCTTTAGCAAAACTAAGCTAGTGAGTTACCAAGATTTATTTGATCAATTTTCTACCAAACGTGTCCTTGTCATTGGCGATGTCATGGTGGATGCCTATTTTTTGGGAGAAGTTAATCGAATGAGTCCAGAAGCACCCGTTCCTATTGTTGATCTTTTTGAAAAAGACGAACGAATTGGCGGAGCTGGAAACGTTGCATTAAATCTTACGGCACTTGGCGCTTCCCCCATTATTTGCAGTGTAATTGGAACTGATTCAGAAGGAAAAAGACTGATGCAATTGTTTCAAGACGCCAATATTTCAACAGATGGGATTTATGCCTCAGCGAATCGACGAACAACGGTTAAAACGCGTGTTCTTTCAGATAATAAACAATTATTGCGCATTGATTCGGAGGATACTCATCTCATCAGTCAGGCGGAAGAAGATCAATTATTTAAACAAATTACTTCCGTTGTTGAAAGTGGGATTGACGGGATTATATTTGAAGATTATAACAAAGGAGTTCTGACTCCGAGTTTGATTTCTGCTGTTTTATCTTTAGCGAAAGTGCAGCAAATTCCCACAACGGTAGATCCAAAAAAAGATCATTTCTTTGAATACAAAGGTTGTACTTTGTTTAAACCGAATTTAAAAGAATTAAAAGAAGGATTGCAAGTTGAATTCGATTTCGCCGGTGATAAAAACGCTTTCTTAAGCGCTGTTACTGCACTAGAAAATCGACTTAAAAACAGCATATCTTTCATCACGCTTTCTGAACATGGTGTTTTCATTCAAAAGGAAAAGGAACCTCATTTCATTCCGGCTCATTTACGAAACATTACGGATGTATCAGGAGCAGGAGACACCGTCATTGCAGTTGCAACACTTTGTTTGATTTCTGGCGCAGATGTCCATTCCATTGCAGCTATTTCAAATATTGCCGGCGGACTTGTGTGCGAGCATCCGGGCGTTGTTAGCATCGAAAAAGAACGATTATTGAACGAAGTAACAAAACTCTTATAAACATGGAGCCTAAAGTGGTTAAACCCTACAATTCAGATAAATCAAAAAAAGAGGAAGTTGCTCAAATGTTTAATAATATTTCTGCTAACTATGATTTCTTGAATCACTTCTTATCATTGGGAATTGACCACATTTGGCGACGCAGAGCGGTGAAGGAATTAAAGTCCATTCATCCAAAGAAATTATTGGATATTGCCACAGGCACAGGTGATTTTGCCATTGCATGTTTGAAGTTAAATCCTGAACAAATCATTGGACTAGATATTTCATCTGGCATGTTGGAAGTTGGGAAACAAAAGATGATTAACCGTAAACATGATCATATTATTTCCATGCAATTGGGAGATTCTGAGAATTTACCCTATTCAGACAATGAATTCGATGGATTAACTGTTGGATTCGGTGTTCGAAATTTCGAAAACCTAGAGAAAGGACTTAGTGAAATGTTAAGAGTTTTACGTCCAGGTGGACGAGCAGTTATTCTAGAATTTTCAAAACCCAAAGCATTTCCTATTAAACAATTATTCAACTTTTATTCGAAATATTTTATTCCATTCTTTGGGAAACGCATTTCGAAGGACGAACGAGCTTACGCTTATTTACCTGAAAGTGTTGCTGCTTTTCCAGAAGGAAAAGAGATGCAATCCGTGATGGAAAAAGTTGGGTATTCGGAAGTGAAAATCATTCCACTTAGCGGAGGGATATCAAGTATCTACATCGGAACTAAAAATTAAAGCAACAAAGTCCATAAGTTGACGTTATACACTGCATGAAGCGCATTATCATACTCTTTATACTCATTAGTTCTTTTAGCTTTTCCCAAAAGGCAAAGCAACAGTTGTACAAGAATTTTGACAAACGTTTACTTCATTTTGGATTCATGCTTGGTGTCAATTCTTCCGACTTTAATGTGTATCAAAAGGTGAATGCATACCAACAATATGGAATTTTATCCATTTCAAACGATGCGCAACCAGGTGGTCAATTGGGGATTTTAACAACCATCAAACTAGGAACTCCAACCATTCGATTTCGTTTTATTCCAACCTTGTCCTTTCAGGAACGTGTTTTAAATTACACGAGTATCGACACCTTTAATTTCCCGAAAGGAGTCGGGCAACAGCGCATTAATTCCACGAATTTAGATTTTCCAATGATGTTGCAATTTCGTACACGTCGCTACAATAATTTTACGGCCTATTCCTTGATTGGTGTTCAGTATTCCATGGACTTGCAATCTCAAGAGGATGCTTCACAAAATTTTTACGATCCCTTTATTAAAATCAAACGCAACGATTGGCAAGGACAAATTGGGGCTGGAATTGAATTTTTTGCTCCGTACTTTAAATTTGGAATGGAATTAAAATATTCACAAGGATTTAAAAGTAGTTTTATTCAGGATTTCACTACCGTAGCTAATCCAATTGATCGCTTATATAACCGCGGATGGTGTTTTTCCATCATTTTTGAAGGATAATGAATGAACTAAACTTTTCGTGTACACCTGAAGAAGCAAAGGATGATTCTTATTTAGAAAATCGAATACGACAAGAACTTGGGATTTCATCCAATCAAAAACTATCGTATCGATGGCGAAAACGCAGCATAGATGCACGAAATAGACACATCAAGGTCAATGCATCTTTTGAAATATGGGTTGACGAGGAAGAAAGTCCACGATTTAAATCATACCATTTTCCATCTGTAAAGGAAGCAGAAGAAATCCACATCATTGGTGGGGGTCCAGCCGGACTCTTTGCTGGGTTAGAAGCGATTCTTCAAGGAAAGAAACCCATTATTTTTGAACGCGGAAAGGATGTACGCAGCCGACG
>Ga0209444_10000124_pt1 | contig 40819 bp, 39 predicted proteins | sample LauGreFaBDMM15DN_2_FD_188215 | JGI IMG/M metagenome (GOLD analysis project Ga0209444, IMG submission 188215) | Freshwater lake microbial communities from Lake Michigan, USA - Fa13.BD.MM15.DN (SPAdes) (version 2) | ecosystem: Environmental > Aquatic > Freshwater > Lake | place: Lake Michigan... | reverse complement strand
GGAGTAACTGGTGATTTGTTGTTGGTTGATCACGGAATCTCTGCGTCTCCGCGTCTCTGCGCGAGTCTTTTCTTTATCAATGATCAGTTCTATCAGTGGAATTCAGTGGCTGCAGTTGTGGATAAGCCCGTCTCTCTCTAATGAGCACATTGCGGAGAGTTTCTGACCTGACCATTACTTTCAGTTGCACCCTATGCACAATCCCACAGATCGCTCCGAAAAAATCGCCAAACCCTACGAAATCATCAGCGCCTGTCGCAGTTGTTGCTCGGCGCGGTTGGCGGCGGACTCGCTTTGGGCGTGGATACGGGCGACCACATCCCCGCGCTCTAGGCAAACGCCTGTTTTAATCAAACGATCGAATCCAACCGCGAAATCGACGGGGTCGCTCGACCTAGCTCGGCCTGCTCCGAGTTCCAGAGCCGACTGCCCAACGATGCCAGCATCGAAGGCAGTAACGGTCCCTCCCGCCTCGCTGCGAAGCTCGCGGATCACCGCGGCACGGTGAATGTCAGAGAGTGCAAAAAGCTGTTTGGAATCGCCGCCTTGCTGTGATACAATAGATTTAAATTTCTCTATAACAGCACCACTCTGAATTTTCGTAAGCAATTGATCCTGAGGAATTTTCGTGATTTTTTCTGCTTGCGATAAAACGAGAGCCAAGAGGTCTTTTGGTCCCCTACCCTGCATGATTTCGAGGGATTCGATGACCTCCAGCGCATTGCCCACAGCATGCCCGAGCGGCTCGTTCATGGCATTCAATTCTGTGCTCACTTCCACCCCCATTTCGCGACCCACTGCCACCATCGCATCTGCTAAAACAATCGCTTGTTCACGCGTTTTCATGAAGGCACCCGAGCCATACTTGACGTCCAGCACCAGTCGATCCAGCGACTCTGCAAGTTTTTTCGACATGATCGATGCCGTGATCAGTGGGATCGAGGGCACCGTGCCAGTCACATCGCGCAGAGCGTAGAGTTTTTTGTCAGCAGGGCAAAACTGCTCGGTCTGCCCCATCATCGCCACCTGAATCCGCTCCAGTTGTCGCATCGCCTCGTCGATGGAAAGATTGACCCGAAAGCCCGGGATCGACTCCAGCTTGTCCAAAGTGCCGCCGGTGATGCCTAAGCCTCGACCAGAAACCATCGGGATCCAGCAATCGCAGCAAGCGACCAGTGGCGCTAAAATCAGCGAAACCTTATCGCCGATGCCGCCCGTAGAATGCTTGTCAACAACCGGCGGGTGCTCGCCTTGAAAGGCGAAACGCTCGCCGCTCTCCAGCATCGCGTAGGTCAACGCCGCCGTTTCCGCCGCAGTCATGCCACGGAAATACACCGCCATAGCAAAAGCCGACATTTGCGCATCCGCCACATCACCGCGAGTAAAGCCCTCGATCAACGAGCGAATTTCCTCCTTGGCCAGCTCCTGTCCCTCTCGCTTTTTCACAATCAAAGAAGGCACATGAAAATGCTCGCTCATACGCTTGGTTTGATTGCTTATTTGAAGCGACTATTTACATACGCCTGATCATCCGCTGATAGTTTCGAGAAATCATAACGCACAGTTGTTCCATCTTCGCGTTCAAAAATCAGCTGATCCTTGCCGTCTGCTTTTTCCCGACCAATGCACTTCGCCTTGAGTTTTTTGCCTTGTGCGTTGATCCACTCACGCATCACCGGCTCACCAGAGATGGCACTTTTTGCCTCATCTGTGGCTTTCGACAATTGTTTTTCCAGCACTGCTTTTTGCAAAAATGCCTCATCCAGCCAAGACTTAGGCGGCGGCTGATATAGGAACCAGCCCACAGCGACCGTTAGGATCAAGCCCCACATTTTTGCCGAGAAAAACAAAAACTTGTGCGGCTTCTCAATGATCACCGATTCCTCCGTCTCCGCATCGATCATTTCCTTAATCGTCGTTTGACCAATCGTGATCGAGAAAATCCACACAAAAATCGTCCCCAGCAAATGCCCTACCGTGACAATCCACTTTTCTGGCACGAAGCCCGAGGAAAAATGATTCACCCAATAAAACACTACAAATCCCATAAGCCAAAGCACAGGAATCAAAAAGCCCAATCTCGTCCACAAAGTCATGCACTTAGGCTTAGAGCAAGCGGCGGCGTCTGTAAATGCAAAAAGTTTCACCTTTACGATTGCAGCCAGCGCTCATCCGCCCTATCCTCTCCGCACATGAGCACTTGTCACGGACCGCAAATGAAGATGGACCCCTCACTCCATCAAGAGCGCAAGCCTGAATGGATCAAAGTGCGCCTACCGAACAATCCTGCCTTTTGGTCTACCAAATCTCTCATTACTGACCTCAAGCTCGTCACGGTCTGTGAAGAAGCACAATGCCCGAACCGCTGGGAGTGCTGGGGCCAAGGCACGGCCACTTTCATGATTGCTGGCGAAAAATGCACCCGTGCCTGCGGATTTTGCGCCGTCAAAACCGCCAAGCCTGACGCCCTGGAAGAAGACGAGCCTTTCCGCGTCGCCGAGGCCACCCGACGCATGAAATTGCGCCACGTCGTCATCACCGCCGTGGCCCGCGATGACCTCCGTGATGGAGGTGCCGAGCATTTCCAGAAAACCATCGAGGCCGTCCGCGCCATCAACCCCGGTATCATCATCGAGGTGCTCGTACCCGATTTCAATGATCGCGACTGGGCCCTGCAAATGGTCATGGATGCTCGCCCACACATCTTCAATCATAACCTCGAAACCGTCGAACGCCTCACTCCTCTCGTGCGTTCCCGTGCCAAGTATCATCGCAGCCTCGCTGTTTTGAAAAAGGCCAAAGCCATGGTTAGCGGAAAAGTTGCCACCAAGAGCGGACTCATGCTCGGACTCGGCGAAATGCACGACGAGATCCTCACTGCCATGGATGACCTACTCGCCGCCGATGTCACCGTGCTCACACTCGGGCAATACCTGCGGCCCACACCACGGCACTTACCCGTCGTCGAATACATCCACCCCGATCGCTTTGCCGAATACAAACAAATCGCCCTCGAAAAAGGCTTCCGCCACGTAGCCAGCGGCCCACTCGTCCGCAGTTCCTACCACGCCGCCGATTTCCGCCCTGAGCTCGATATCCTCGAAGATGCCGAAAAACATGCACGCCCATTGGCTGGCCTCGATCTCCAACCCGAGCACCTCGGCATACCTCAGGCATCCAGCGAACTGCTCCGCAACAGCATTCTCTAAATCCTAGATCAATCCTGCTTCCCGATAGGAAAAATACGCCAATTTCCCCTCAGCAGGTCGGCCTATGATCACATGATCGATGAAGCGAATTTGCATCGTCTGGCTCGATTCATTCACCCGCCGCGTCACTTCCGTATCATTCAAACTCGGCGCAGGATCGCCCGCAGGGTGATTGTGCAGCAATAAAAACGCATAGGCATTTCGGCTGATCACTGGATGTAAAATCTCACGCACATTCGCCATCGTCTCATTCACTGAGCCAGAGCTCAGCTCTACCAGCGACTCCATCACCAACTTCGAGTTCAGCAACACCACAAACAGCTTCTCCTTCGCCAAATGCTGCAACTGCGCCGCAAAGTGATCATAAATTTTCGTCGGATTATCCAACGGCACACCTTGCACCTGCTCGAGAGAAACCCTCCGCCCCAGCTCAAAAGCCGCAACCAATTGCGAGGCCTTACCCACGCCCAGACCATGAAACCTTTTCAACTCAGCCACATCAAGATGACCTAACATCCCCAGTGATCCATAGCGCTGAATCAATTCTCGCCCCACCTGGATGGCGCTCTTCCCCTTCACCCCCGTGCGCAAAAACAATGCCATCAACTCCTCATTCGAGAGCGCCTGCACACCCAGCCTCTGCATCTTTTCCCGTGGCCGATCTTGTGAGGAAAGATCGCGAATCATTGGTTCCATGTCGCACAGCTAACACATCGCGCTGCTCCGAGCAAGAGAGTAGTTTGTGCTCAACGATTCCTAGCGATCACCGCGCACGATTTTACCTCGATTTGATCCATTACACATAGCAGATTCCGGCTGTCTTTGTCCGCCTCCATTCTCTGACAACTAGACCAATCGACAATGACTTTTTTCTCTCGCATTTCAACCCATTGTCGCCTACGCTTGCGGCGCGATGCCTAAGAGATTCCTCACCATCCTCCTTCTGCTGCTGATGCACAGCTCCAGCCTCGCTGATCATGTCATCGTTTCCGGTGGTCCCTCGCTCAACCGTTGGGAACACTTCCGCACTGCCCAAGACCAGCACGACAAGTGGTGGGCCAATTTCATCCGCAGCGGCACCATGCGCATGGATGAAATCCGCAAAGTCTATGGCGGCTCCGCCAAACTCGTCTGGATCGTCTACCGCCCCTCCTACGAAATGCGCGGTCGTGAAGACGGAAAAAACTACATCTCCATGATCCAACTCCAGGCCAGCAAACGCAAGGCCTCCCTCATCTGGATCAACTCAGGCCCCGATCTCATCCGCGCCCTCAACAACCTGCCACGCAGCTCCGTGCAGACCTTTGATTACTTCGGCCACTCGAACAAACACTGCTTCTGTCTCGACTACGGTGCCGAAATCATCGCCGTCTCCACCCAGTGGCTCCACGAGAGCGAACTCGAGCGCATCAATCCCTCCATCTTTGCCGACAAAGCCTACTGCAAATCCTGGGGCTGCCACACCGGCGAAAGCATGTCAGCACGCTGGAAAGCCGCCCTTGGAGTCCGTCTCGAAGGTGCTCGCGGCAAGACCAACTACCGCTCCCTTTCCCACGGAAAATTCCCCACCGTCTCTGGTGGCTGGACCCGCTGAGCGAATCTGCAAACCATTCATCTTTCTACCACTATCGATTCATGACTTACGAAAACTTACTCGCCCTGTATCAGCTTCCCCTCTTCGATCTCATCGACCAATCCCGCTCCGTTCACAAAGAACATTGGTCCGCCGGTGAAGTGCAGCTCTGCACCCTTCTCTCCATCAAAACCGGCGGCTGCTCGGAGGATTGCTCCTATTGCGCCCAGTCAGCCCGCTACAAATCGGGAGTCGAGGCCGAGCGCCTGATGTCGAAGGAACTCGTCATGGAACGGGCCCTCCAAGCCCGCGCCACAGGCTCAACCCGCTTCTGCATGGGCGCCGCTTGGCGTGGCGTGCGCATGGGCACCCAGCGCTTTGAGCAAGTGCTCGATATCGTCGGCGATGTCGCCAAACTCGGCATGGAAGTCTGCGTCACCCTTGGCGAACTCGGCCCGGAAGAAGCTGCGGCGCTCAAGCAAGCAGGCGTCACCGCCTACAATCACAACGTCGATACCTCCCCCGAGCACTACCCGAATATCGTCACTACCCACACATTTGAGGATCGCTTGCGCACCATTCGCCACGCACAAGATGCTGGCATGTCCGTCTGCTGCGGTGGCATCCTCGGCCTTGGAGAGACCATTGAGGACCGCCTCAAAATGCTGGAGGTCATCTCCAACTTCAATCCTCAGCCTGAATCGATCCCAATCAATGCACTCATGCCGATGCCTGGCACCCCACTGGCCGAGAACTCCCAAGTCGATCCCCTCGACCTCGTGCGCATGATCGCCGTCACCCGCATCGCCGTGCCCAAGGCCAAGGTCCGGCTCTCCGCCGGCCGCACCATGCTCAGCGACGAAGCCCAGAGCCTGTGCTTCTTCGCCGGTGCCAACTCGATTTTCTACGGTGACAAACTCCTCACTGCCAAAAATCCAGCTGTCGAGAAAGACCGCAACCTCCTCGCCAAACTCGGCCTAGGTACACAACTGCCCAATCCCGAAATGGCAGCACCTGCCTGCGACCCCACCCAAGAGTCAGCCCCAGCGTGCTGCACGACGACTACCGAATCCTCCTGCTGCGCTTAGTAAGACCACAATCGCTGATCAAAAAATGAGCCTAGGCAGCTTGCCTGTGCAGCAACCCAATCACGTCAGTAAGCCCACGCAGTTTCATCTCGAAATGCTTTAAGAAGAGATTTTACTTGGTCGCTCTCTTTGAATTCACGGGCTAAATATCAAAGTCGCACATTTCCGGTTACTCGGTTTTTTCATAAGTTTCCGCCATCGACTCTTGGAGGACTTGTTGGTCGTCTGCGTTGAGGATATCCCCTTTCGCAAACTTGCGGGTCGCTCCGAGCTTTTTGTTCATCGCGCGTAATGATTTGCCTGAGCTGATCGAGGATTTCTCAATGTTGACCGAGTGATGAGCGCTGATCCCAAGGGCCGTAGCAGCGGCAATCGCATCGTGGTCAGCACCAAGATAGAGAAACTCCCATTGGTAAACTTGAGTCTGATGGGCGATACGTTGATTGATATCGCGAAGACTAAAACGAGTAGAAGAGTTTTCTTCCCCATCGGTGAGAATCGCAACAATCACCTTGGCCGGACGCGCCGCTTCAGGCATGGCCGCGAGCGATGAACCGATCGAGTCGATCAGATCACCAAGCGCATCAAAGAGCGCCGTGCCACCACTAGGCTGGTAGGTTGTTTCGTTAAGGGCTAGCACCTCACGCAGATCCAATCGATGCGCGATGGTTTTTGCCGTGGTATCAAAAGTAACCAGGCTGAAACGGGCAGGCATCGCTCCGCCAAGGTCATCGGTGAGATTTTTCTGCGCAAGGAGAAAGCCATTAAAGGTTGCGATGGTTTCTTGAGCGATGGAATCCATCGAGCCAGAGCTATCGAGCAAAAAGGCGATTTCAGTACAGGGATTCATGGTATTTGGTTTCAATTGTGGTTGCTGTTACGTGGCGAATTGCACCGCCTCCCCAAAGACAACAGGGAGACGGCGACTTTTGCTAACCCCGCTGGGGGAAAATTGGCAATCTCGCACATTGTTAGAGATTGCGTTACGGACGAATATTACGATCATCTTTTGTCTTGTCAATAAAAAATAACGATACACATGAAAATAACGCATCAAATTATTTTTGATGACATCTGGCAAAAGTCAATTATCATGATTACCGAAGAAGCGCACTACGTGCTCCTGAGAAATTTGATACGCCATGGGAAATATGACTAACGAAGAGGGCTGGGCTGCACGCGAGCGTTTGCGGATGATCGAGGTATTGTTGTGGTGGCGCGGATGGGTGCGGCGCACGGATCTCACAGAATGTTTTAGCATTTCGCCGGCTCAGGCCTCGAGCGATTTGCAGAAGTTTTTGCAATTGAATTCCTCGGCGGTGAACTATCACACCGCACGCAAGCGCTACGAGGCGGGTGAAGCATTTTCCTGTGTGGTGCATGAACCGCAGTGGGAGGAGGCACTGGCCTTGTTGCCGGGCAGCATTCCCGAGCGGCGTAGCTCTGCGGCACAGCCAGACGAGTCTGCTGATGCCGTAGTGGACAGCGTGCAGCCCCTGCGCCGCGCAGTGAAGGAAAACGTACAGCGCAGGGTCTATCTCGCATTGCGTGGCAAGCAATCTGTGGAGGTGCGTTATCTCTCAGTGAATAGCAGCTCACGACGTTGGCGCAAGATTGTGCCACGTGGTTTTGGCTGGGATGGCCATCGCTGGCACGTGCGGGCCTGGGATGTGGAGGCGGCACAGTGGAAAGACTTTGTGTTAGGCCGGATGGAAGATTGCCGTTGGCCCGTAGCTGTGGACGAGGAACCGCAGCGCGATCTGGATTGGGAGACATTTGTGACCCTGAAAATTAAGCCGAATCGCAAGCTGGACAAAGAAGCGCAAGAGGCAATCCGCCTCGACTACGGCATGGGAGCCAATGGCATCACACTGCGCGTGCGCAAGGCGATGGAACTATATTGGAAGCGCAGACTGGATTTGGAGGGCGATACAAAAGTGATTGAGCGCCTCGAGTGTGATTCTTGATGGGACGATCTTTCGCCACAAAAAAACGCAAAATTCGCAGAATTGAAATTTCTGTGGACATTGCGATTTTTGTGGCCAATGAATTGCATGTAACTCGCATTGACATTACGCACTTTGCGAAAAAAGATAAGAAATGGTGGAGCTTAGCGGATTCGAACCGCTGACCCCTTGCATGCCATGCAAGTGCTCTACCAACTGAGCTAAAACCCCATTTCTTTGGTCACGTGTTTTCCTACGATGAGAATAACTGCGTGGCGCCGAATCAGCGCGCGAATTGATAGTGGATAAGCACGCTGTATGGCAAGCGAATTTTTTGCTTTTTTTCGATTATTTTCCGCGTCGGATCACAGCGCCTTGGCTTGAGCCAATGATCGGATCAACAACAAGACTTGCTCAGCTTGTGCCGCGATGAGTTTGGCTGGCGGCGTGATGCTATCTTCAAGCTGCGGCGCCATGGATTCATCGGCAGGGGCAAAAATTTCCGTGCTAGGCAGTCCACGCTCTAATAATAGTTGGGAAAAGCGCACATCGTCTTGCATGCCATACTCAGCAGCAGAGACTACCACGATGGGGATATTCTGCTGAACGAAGATGGGCTGTGTCGCATCTTCGCCAACGGCACTGATAGGACCGGCATGCAGCATCGATCCAAGAACGAGAATTTGTTTCGCCCGCCCTCCGAGACTCATTAAGCGCTGGCATTTTCCTAGTAGATCTATGCGCAGATCTTCACTGGCGTATCCACCAGGGACAAAAAGAAAGCGAACGTTGTTCTCGATCGGCTGTCCGACTAATGCTTGCGCCACGGCAAATGAGACGGAGAGAGCCGAGGCCGAGGCTGCACCACGCGGAACATCAGCAGGAGAATCGTAGGGCACTACCAACCAGATTTCCTGCTTGGTTTCGCGACGCAGAACATCGACTGTGAAGATCGGCAGAGAAACTCCATCGATCTCAAGGCCTGGAACTTTTTTCACCTCGTAGCCCATGTTCGAGATGCCGAGCGAGCCCTCGATCATGGACGACATGCGTTTCAAAGAATCCGCTCCATTCATTTGCGCCAGATTTCTGCCGCCGATGTCATCGGTAATTTTGACAAAATCATCGAGCAAGCTGACTTCATTGATCGAGCGCCGATAGGCATGCTTCTGTTCTTGCTGCTCTTTTTTTTGAAAGTGAAAATGTGCCCACAAACCGATTCCACCTGACACTAAGAGCCAGACGGGCACGAGCACGACGAAAAATTTCATCCATGTAAATCCTTTGTTCACGGCGTGGGTTTCCTCAGCTTAAGAATTTGCGGTCACGCTCTCAGGCTTTTGCTCACCTTCAGTCTTGTTGTTTGTTTGATCGCTGAAAACCTTGATTTTTTCCGCCAACCACATGGCTATACCAAAAATGATAAGACCCATCACACCGCCGTAGAAGATCCAGATGAAACCTTTGCCGGAAGTGAAGCCGTAGTTGTGAAGTCCCTCGCCGAGGAAATTCACATGCCACCAGGAAAACGACACGATGCAAGACATGAACATCGAGGCCAGATGGAATCCCCAATCGCGAATGATGCCACCGAGGCGGGCGTGAAGCATGATTAGGCTCCAGAGCACAATCATGAGTGCGCCATTTTCCTTCGGATCCCAGCCCCAGAAACGGCCCCAAGAGTCGTTAGCCCAAACGCCACCCAATACCGTACCGACGAGTGAGAGTAACAAGGTCAGGAGTAAGCCACCATATGCTGCTCCGGTGATGAGCCGGAGCAGGCGCTTGCCATCGGCACCGAGCCCAAGGGCACGCATCACGACGTAGCTCATCGAGAGAAATGCCGTGAGCAATCCCGCAGCGTAGCCCATGGTGATGGTGATGACGTGAGTAGTAAGCCAATAGTTCGAGTTCAGTACCGCAACTAAGGGATCCATGTGATCCTTGGCATCACCCACTTCATAACGACGGGCCAAAAGCACCAGCGCAAGGCCGAGAACCGAACACAAGGTAAGAGCAACTCGTTCGCGAATGAAGTATTCAATTAACAGCAGGATAGCCACTGCCACAGCGCAAATGAAAATGATGGTATCGTACAAATTACCCACTGGAGGACGCCACATGATGTAACTGCGCATGCCGATACCAACAAACATGTAACCCAGTGCAATCAGAACAAAGGCCAATGAAAGCCCGTAGGCGATCTTAACGATACGCTTGGGAGACTCTACCAGCACTAAGAACCACATGCCGATCGATACCAACATCGCTAATAAAAAGCAGACCATCGCATTGAGCGTGAAATTTTTTCGATTGTAGAGATTTTCTGCATCAATAGCACGATATTCACCTCGTTCTGTAGCGCGATCAGAGAAACGTTTCACCACAGCGGATAGTTCTGTGCGGAATTCCGCTTGCGGCGACATGGCCTTGCGAGCAAGAGATTCGAGCGCCTTAATGTCAGCAATCGCAGCACTAGGATCTTTGAGATTCCCGCTCATCACATCCATGATGCGATCACCCGCACTGCGCCAATCGGCGACAGCTTTGTCATCAGGTGGGATCATCAGAAGGCCATATTTGGCGTAGTTAGAACCATCGAGAACCTGCTGCAACAAAGACTGTAAATTTTCCGGAATCGCGGCCCCAGTCCCCTGACTCTCTTGCGCCATTTGCAATATCATCGGTGCCGTGCCCATCACCGTGCTAAAGTCGGTAAACCGCGAGCTGCCATCAGGATTCGCGGACTTCATCTCCACACCTCCGCGCGCAAACGCAAAGTAACTGATGATGAACTGATAGTTCCGCACATTGTAGGCGAGATCGATGGTCATTTTTTGAACCGCATCGCGCTTTTTCTCTTCGATCTTTTCATAGCTCTGCGCCAGTTCAAACAATTTCTCGACTCCAGGCTCTAACTCCTTGTATGTGTAGCGATCACGGCGACCGTGAGATTTCAAGCCGATCGACTCGATCACGGCAGCATTGTCCACACGGAAACTTGGCATCTCGATGGCGAATTGAGGACGGAAAAGACAATCCATCAACCATTCTGTAGGCTGAATTTTTTCCTTTTCTCCACTATCAAGGGTAATTTCAATTTTGCGATCACCACGTAACCGCAGCATCGAGAACTGAGCATAGGAAGAAAAAGGCTTCACCCGTCCACCATCGCGTAAAACGAGCTTATCCATGAGCCTAACAGATTCCTGTTCCCATGGCGTATATTCCTTGATATTGATAGCTTCACCTTTTGGCGTCATGTCTTTCACCATGAAGAAGAATAAGGTGACAATCACTGTCAAAATCACCAAAACGGCGACGATGCGAGTCCAGAGTGAATGAGTTTTAGCAGGCATGAAAAAATCAACGTTGGGGTTGGTTCGCGCGCTTCTTGTTGATGCGAACGACGAATACATAAAACTTGATAAGCAGATGCACTAAGAGGCCGACCGTCACTACCCAGAGAGAGTAGAATGGCCATTGATCAGCGGGATTCTTCACCACTTCCAGCTGCGAATACGGACGTGAATCTGCCAATTGTGCATTTTCGCGGCCCATCATCCGCTGATAGAATGTTAGCCCCTCATAGCGCATCGGCTCGTTCATTTTAATTTCCACTTTCGCTTCGCTACCATTTTCTAATCGCGTAACGATGCTCTCGAACTTTTTGGGCTTGGTTGAATTGGGATAATACTCCGCAGTCGCTTTATCGAGTTTCACGGAGAAAGGCATCGGCCATAATAGCTTGCGCATGTGAAAGGTGAAAGTTCGCTCGCCGACTTTTACCGTATGAGGTTGAAAAACATCACCCGAGAGAATGAAGCTCGGGATCGATGACGCATCACGTGGCGAAATTTTCGCATAACAAGCAGCCACATCAATCTCTGTAGCTTTGTTCGTAGGGCGATCAAAAATGTAGTAACCATCGAGCACCGGAGTGCCAGCAGGCGGTGCCATTTCACTCACTGACATGACGCGTCCATTGGGGGCGTAACGTGTGAACTCCATATCAAAAGGCAAACTGGGCAGCAGCACCTTACGCACCGGGGCAGACTCTCCACGCAGATCAGCGAGATAGTTACCACGAATCACATGCACTTCCTTGGGTGCGCCATTCGTGTGTTCAGAGACTTCCACCACATACTCGTAGTAATCCTGGGCTGTGTTTGAGGTCTCACCTTCAAAGAAATCCATCGTTCCACGCTTTTCGGTGCGCTCGGTGACTGCGGCACTCAAAATCATCAACAAAATGCCAGCGTGTGAAATCAGGTTGCCCACCTTGTTCCAGCCCTTGCGAGCACGAACGATACCGCCCAATAACAAGTTGATAAAAAACAAACCGAGCACATAGTAGCCACCAGGCATCGGGATTTTCAGTGCAAGCCCCCCAATTTCCTCAGGCAGGCGCAGCTCTCCGATGATGTAAAAAGCTTGTGGATCAAAGTATTTTCTCAGTGTGGCGTGAAGACCATAATCCACCTGCTCGAGTGTTGCGAGCCACGTTTGAAGGAGCAAAATCAACATTAGCACCGTGGCTAACGGAAATCCAGCAAGGAAATGAAATACCAGCGAGGGCAAGCTTTTGCGGCGTTGCATCGCAGCGCTAGAATCTTGATTTGTTTCTTCAACCATGAGTAGAAAATGTGTGACTAGATACGTTCGTTAGAGCGCAAATCATTCAGCCATGCGCAAACTTTTCACAAATGCCGCGAGCTTTACGCGTTCCGCAGTGACCTCATCCTTCGGGCCAACCATTTTGACCGTATAAATGTCTGCGCCCACTTGCGCAATTGTTCCAGCCAGAGCAAATCCCTCAACCGTCGGTTTACCCATGCCACTGGCATAAGATCCCTCGGCCTGCACCCAAACGGCTTGACCGCCGAGCATTGATACTTTCTCCAAAGCATCCACTTCCACTTGATCGAGATCTTTTTGCTCGAACTGCTTTAGCCAACGATTGACATTGTCCAGCACCGAGCCCATGGATCGCGAAACATACACTTCCCCACTACCACTCGCGCCGAACGCGTAGTTGAGCAATCGGAACTCCGTGCCGGGGCGGCTGAGCCAGTCAGCAGGTGCATCGCCCTGAACGGGACTGTCCACCGCGGCGCGAAAACGCTCATCCGAGCTAGCGAAGAGCTTCACCGGCTTATCAGCTGAAAGCACAGCTCGAGTTTCAGTAGAAGTGACTTCCATCGGCTCTTTTTTGCAGGATAGCAGCGTAAAAGTGGTGAGCACTAGGCACGCACAAGCAGCAAATGTACTATTCGATGAGAGAGATTGATTACATTTCACGCCATTCCCCTACTCGTGCTTTTGCTCGTGTGCAAGTAGTGATTGAAAAAAAACTCGTCATTTGTGCTGCCACAGCATGAACTGGCGCAGCACCACTGCTCACTGCCGCATTCATTTTTTCCCATGTCAGCCTTTTCCCAAGCTCTAAAACAACGCGCATCCCTACTCGGCGATTCCACCAATGCCCTACGCCTCATCGATGCCGCTGGTGATGGACTGCCTGGCATCTATCTGGAATCTTTCGCCGCGCATTGGCTGGTATCAACCACCACGCCGCACATCCCTGCCCACTTGCGCAGTTGGCTGAGCGAGCACAAATGCAGCATTTATCACAAATGCCTGAGCCAACAGCAAAAAGAATCGCCTGAGCACCTCAGCGGCCCTGAGCTGCCCGAGTCCTTTCTTGCTCGTGAAAACGACGTCAACTATGAAATCTCGTTCCACAGCGGATACTCCCAAGGCATTTTCCTCGATCAACGCAATAACCGCTTACGCGTGAGACAACGAGTAAGTGCCGGTGAGACGGTGCTCAACACCTTCGCCTACACTGGTGCTTTTTCGGTCTGCGCAGCTTTGGGTGGAGCGCAAACGACGACGCTCGATCTATCACAGCCATATCTCGACTGGGCGAAGCGGAATTTTCAGCACAACCAACTCGACCCATCCATACATCATTTCTGCAAAGGCGATACCTTTCACTGGCTGCGTCGCTTTCACAAACAAGGGCGAAAATTTCACGGCATCATCCTCGATCCGCCGACCTTTTCGCGCGATGAAAAAGGTCAGGTCTTCCGCGTGGAAAATGACTACGGCGAGCTCGCACGCCTTGCTCACCACTGTCTTCAACCAGGCGGTTGGATGCTTTGCTCGACCAATTGCCACAAGCTACAGCCGCGCGACTTCGAGCGCCAATTGCGCGATGCACTACCACGCCAGTGCCGTTTGACTCACGCCCCCATGCCCACCGATTTCACGGACTTGCCGTACTTGAAATCGGTGTGGGTGGATGCATAATTATCACTCCCACTCGATGCTAGCGGGTGGTTTGGTCGAGACATCGTAAAGCACGCGGTTGATGCCTTTGACTTCGTTCAAAATGCGGTGACTCGCTTTGCGCAGCAGGCTGTAAGGCAGATCGACCCAGTCAGCTGTCATCGCGTCTTCGCTGACTACAGCACGCAGATTGGTCGCCCACTCGTAGGAACGTTCGTCGCCTTTTACACCTACCGTTTTCACCGGAATTAGGCCTGCATACGCTTGCCAGACTTTATCATACCATCCGTCTTCTTTGAGCTGATTGATGAAAATCGCATCGCACTCACGAATGATCCGCAGGCGTTCTTCGGTAACTTCACCGGGACAACGTACGGCCAAACCAGGACCGGGAAATGGATGGCGTTGCAGGATGTCTTCGGCGATACCTAACGAGCGCCCGAGCTCACGCACTTCGTCTTTGAAAAGCTCGGCCAATGGCTCTAGCACTTTTCCTTGTGCTTGAAGTTCGAGGATGCGGTCCACACGGTTGTGGTGGGTCTTAATCTTGGAGGCCTTGGATTTTGCGTTCGAGGCACTCTCGATCACATCAGGATACAAGGTGCCTTGCGCCAGCATTTCGGCATTGCCGACAGTGTCCCAGAAGACATCGATGAACAAGTTACCAATGATTTTTCTTTTTGCTTCCGGATCATCGACGCCGGCGAGGCGCGACAGGAAAAGTTCGGCGCAATCGACGGTCTCGATCTCCACTCCCATGCGATGGAAGTTTTTGCGAACCTCATCACCTTCGTTGAGGCGCATCAAACCGTGATCGACGAAAATAGCCCGCACTTTGACGCCCGCTTCTTTCAGCAAGACCGCTAACACCGTGCTATCGACACCGCCGGAAACCCCGCAAACGACTTGTCGATCGCCTACAGTTTGGCGAATGCCTTCGATCATCTCACGTTTGAAATCCTCGATGTGGAACGGCTGCAATTCCCCTGCCATTTTGAGGAAATTTTGCAAAATCCGCTGACCTTCGTGGCTGTGGGTCACCTCAGGGTGAAATTGAATGCCGTAAAACCCGTCGCACCACTGCAAAGACACCGGAGTGCCGTGTTGGTTCAGCGCCAAGACCTTGGTGCCTGCAGGTAATACATCAACGGTATCGGAATGGCTCATCCACACTTGCGAGGATGCAGAAAGCCCCGCGTAAAGCCCTTGCAGCTCCTGCGGCGCAAGCGCGGCTGGTCCGTATTCGCGTCGACTGCTCGCATGCACCGTGCCGCCGAATTTGATGTTGAGCAGCTGCATGCCGTAGCACACGCCCAAGACCGGACAGCCGAAAGATTTGAGCTTTTCAAAGTCAATGTCCGGAGCATCTGCTTCGCTAGTACTGCGTGGTCCACCCGACAAAATGATCGCTCCAGGAGCTCCGACCTCCGCCAGATCCTCCGGCGCGTAAAGCTTCGCAAAATACCCTAACTCCCGCACCTTACGCACAATCAATTGCGTATACTGCGAGCCAAAATCCAAAACGGCTACGTGGTGAGATTCTTTCATGTAATGTTCTCTTTTTTTTAAAATGTGATGTTGTTATTTTTTCTTTACCGATCCTTCAATTTTCTTCACGTCGCTCGCAAGCTTTCTTTGCAATTTTTTCACATCTTATGAGGCTGGCAAGCTTTCAGGCTTTACGCCACGTTGTTGTAAAATCTTTCTAACCGCTTTGTTGTTGTCAACATGCTCCGTCGAGATCGAGTTCTCTCCGTGTAGATTTTTTTCTATCACATTGTGACTCGTCAACTCCGTCGCAAAATCTTTCGCTTTAATCGTGAGAGTCGGCAAAAAATCCGCCAATGGCCGATTGCTTGGAACCGAAAGTTTGGTTTTCATCTCATTTGTCGAGAATCCCCCAAACAGAGCACTGTCCCCTTTGCTTCGAATCAAAGCAAATCCCGCACTATCGACGCCGCGTTCGTAGATGATCGCCGATAGCTTTTTCTCACTTTTGCTGAGCTTTTCTCTGGCAGTTATGCGAGCTACGTCAAGCAGACGCTGCTCGATGATTTCCTGCTTTCTCGTCTGAACGGCGAAATACGTTTGTGCAAACGATATCTCGCTTTTCGATGGATCGCCGTTCTGAGCAATGAGGTAACAAGCGTATCTCGTTAGAGCAATGTCTTCAATTTGGCGTGCGGAGCCACTACCTAAGACAACCATTTTGCTGACATCAGCAAAATGGTCAGAAACTTTGATCTCGCTAGCCTCGCAGGCAATTTTCGCTTTCTCAACGACTAACAAAAAATTGCGCCATTGTGCGTAACCTAAGATCGATTGCAACTCTCGGGCACTCCAATATTCCACATGATCATCGACATAACATGCGGCCTCAAAACGTTCTAATAATTCAGCGATCAGTTCTTGCTTCATACGATTCCGAGAAGAAACATAACAAATATTGTTCAAATGAACAATTGTTAATTTCATCCCATCGGTTGATAATTAGTCGGCTCTTCAGTGAGGACAACGTCGTGCACGTGGCTTTCGCGTAGGCCTCCCGTGGTGATGCGGACAAATTCGGCATTTTTTTGCAAATCGGCGAGATCGGGAGCACCGACGTAGCCCATGCCAGAGCGCAGGCCACCCATCAACTGGAACACCACATCGGAAAGCGGACCTTTGTAGGGAACGCGGGCTTCCACGCCCTCGGCGACGAGTTTTCCTGAACTGTTTTGGCCGTAGCGATCGCCCGATCCTTTGCGCATCGCACCCAGCGAGCCCATGCCGCGGTAGGTTTTGAAACGACGACCTTGTGAGTGCACCGTTTGTCCAGGGCTCTCACGGGTGCCAGCGAGCAAGGAGCCTAACATCACCAAATCAGCACCAGCGGCGAGCGCTTTGACGATGTCGCCCGAGTAGCGAATGCCTCCATCGGCGATGACTTTCACGCCATGCTCATGGCAATAGTCGGCTACATTGCGGATCGCCGTAAATTGCGGCATGCCGACGCCAGAAATCACGCGCGTGGTGCAGATCGATCCCGGACCTACACCCACTTTGATGGCCGCGGCTCCAGCAGCGACGAGGTCGCGCGCGCCAGCTTCGGTCACAACATTCCCCGCGATCACCGGACGATCCGAAAGCTCGCGCAGTTTGGAAATTACTTCCATCACCCGCGTGGTGTGGCCGGTGGCAGCATCGATGAACAAGGCATCCGCACCAGCAGCGATCACAGCTTGCGCACGTTCGAGAAATTCTGGTCCCACGCCCACTGCTGCACCACAGCGCAACTGGCCATTCGGGTCCTTCGCGGCATTGGTAAAGGTAATTCGCTTCTCGATGTCTGATCCCGTAATCAGCCCGACGAGGCGATTGTTGACATCGACGAGCGGCAATTTCTCAATGCGATTTTTGTAAAGAATCCGGCGCGCTTCTTCCAACTCCGTGTTTGGGTCCGCCACGATCAAACGCTCACGCGGCGTCATCACATCGGCGACTAACACATCGGTGCGTTCGATGTAACGGACATCGCGACCAGTGACCATACCCACAAGGTGCCCCTCGGCATCGACGACGGGGAATCCAGAAAAGCCTTGCTCATCCATCACCCGACGCACTTCATCGACTGTGTTTTCTTTGGTAAACGTCAGCGGCTTAAGAATCACCGCATTTTCCGAGCGCTTCACCCGCGAAACCATCGCCACTTCTTCCTCGATGGTGCAAGCGCGATGAATCACGCCCATGCCACCTTCGCGGGCCAAGGCAATCGCCAATTCTGATTCAGAAACGGTATCCATCGCCGCAGATACCACTGGAATGTGCAAGGAAATATCCTTGGTCAGCATCGTGTTAATATTGGCATCCGCTGGCAAAATGGCACTGCGTGCAGGAACCAACAACACGTCATCGAAAGAAAAAGCTAAAGAGTAGTCTGCCATGAGCAATGCAATCGGAAAATACCCTCGCTGACAAGTGAAAAGACCAGAAAATCTCGAAAAAAATTGCACGCTCAGCCTGTAGCCGCCATCCTTGTGCATTTGCCAAGGCCTGCGATTTTACAGATTTCATTAGGTATATGAGCCAAGGATGTAATTACAAAATTCGGCTGATAGGCGTATCGACTGATTTCCTCGACCTTGGTATGCCCACTCAGCACCAGCACAGTGACAAAGCCCATTTCCATACCGCCTAAAATGTCAGCATCCATCGCATCAGCATCCATCGCGGCATGCGCCGATACACCTACCCTTAGATGTCCAAAAGAAAACCTACCTGATTTTTTCATATCGGGGTTACAGCGCAAAGCACGCCAAAGCACGGCCCCAAAAAAAATCGAAACTTTTCCCCAAAGCATCGACGCCAATTTTACGGCTCCTCATCCTCACCATCACCCGTTTTGTAGCCAGCAACGAAAAGAATCATCGCTCCAAAAATGAGCCCGCCGAAAAAGATCCACCAGAAGGCCGATTGCACAAAGTAGGGCAATTTTACATTCATCCCCATCAATCCACCGAGGGCTACGAGCGGAAGGAAAAATCCAGCCATCAAGTTGAGTCGGAAGCCGAGTTTCGCCAATCGCTCACTCGAACGCGCTTGCTCTTCAGCCCGTTCCGCGCGAAAAAACTCCAGCGCCACGCGAGCATCGGCATACAGCAACTCCGCAGCGCGCTCATTTTCATGCGCCCGATCTCGCAACGAGCGCAGTTCTTTATCTTTCGGAAACAATGCGGCAGCTTCTTGTAAGCAGAGGAAAAGATTGCGTGTCGAACGCGCCAAGGGACCTGCGTGCCGCAGTATCGTGAAAATTTCCTTTGCGGTATCGGCATCATCGACCACCGCCTCATGCACATCAATCGCCTGCGCATAACGCTCTAATAATTTCTGTAAATCCACTAAACCATCGGTCGCCGAACCATGCCATTCTTTTGACGAATCGTACCAAAAGAACAAAGCCTTGCGCTCGGGAACACCTGGTTCCGGCACTTCATGCACCACCAGCAACATTTCCCCATGTTGACCCAAAATACAGCGCTGACAGCCCATACGACTACTCAACTGATCCAACAAACCCGTTTCTAACAAAAATTTCTGCGGCAAATAAGTTAGTTCATGAACCATAGACATACCTTAGCTGAACGGCTGAACAATTACTAGAGGAAAAGAAAAAAGAACTTTATTGACTGATCTTCACATGAAACATGCGCTTGCTCAGTAGCGTAAATGTATGGCTTGAGAACGCATCTTATTTCACTACTTAGCATTTGCTTTTGTTTGTCGATTCGCGCAGCGGATTCTGGAGCTTCTATGCCGCGCGGCGTGGAGGAATTGTGGGCGGATTTTCCGGCAATGGATCAGAGCACACCTTTGGAGATGGAGATACTGAAAGAATGGCAACAGGATGGCGTTTTGTGTCGCGTGTTGCGCTATCAAGTCGGGATTTTCAAAGGATCGCCGTCTCGCGTAGCTGCATTTTATGCTTGTCCCCTATCTCGCGCAGAAGGTGAAACATTTCCGGCATTGTTAGACATTCACGGAGGTGGACAATCGGCATCGCTCAGCACAATGATCGCTTATGCGAAGCGTGGATATGCGAGTCTATCGCTGAACTGGGGTGGCAATCCGATGCAGATTGGGGCCGAGCGATGGTCGGGCATACAGACTGATTGGGGCAAGCTCGATGCCACTCATCCGCCGCAACGCAACAAAACAAACCATTTCTCGGGCAGCATTGAGCCAGATGAATACACCATCGATGATCAAGTCTCGCCACGCAATAGCAATTGGTATGTAGTCTTGATCGCGGCACGGCGGGCCATAAGTTTGCTGGAATCGATGCCCGAGGTCGACGACAAACGCATCGGCGCGCGCGGGCATTCGATGGGGGGGAAACTGACCACGAATTTGGCAGGCATCGACCCACGCATCATCGCTGCCGCTCCATCCTGCGGTGGCGCTGGAGTTCTAACAGAATCACAAAATGCTGTGCCTGGCGGAGTCAAAACCAAGCCAAGCAAGATCGAACTGGCCTGCATTGCCGACAATGCCTACATCCCGCGCATCAAGTGCCCAGTCTTGTGGTTATCTCCGACCAATGACTTTCATGCTGCCATCGACAACATGGCGCACAACTGGAAAAACATGCCCGATGCGCAATTGCGACTGAGCATTTCGCCGCACTACAATCACGTGCATGGCAACGAACATGCGATGACCGAAATTTTGTGGTTCGAACAACATCTAAAAAAATCCGCCATACGGCTACCCCAAACGCCGAGGATCCGCTTTGAAATGAACCATGTCGCTGGCATACCACGCGTCGTTGTCGAGCCTGACCGCAACGCAGTGGTTCATGCGGTCGAGATCCGCTATGCCAACGATCCGCAAGTGCTCACTCGTTTTTGGCGATCAACAGAGACTTTGCCCGATGCCGAAAAAACATCGTGGATTGCGCCGTGTCCGATCACTTCGCTCGATGATCCGATTTTTGCCTACGCCAATATCCTCTACGAGGTGCCTACCGCGTTCCGAAGTGAAACATCACCAACCTACGCGCTGAGTTCGCGCATGATTTCCCTGAGTGCCGAGGACCTGAAAAAAGCCAAGCGACAGGCTACCTTACCAACGCAAACACTAATCGACGACGGCATCAGAGCTTGGCAAGATTGGTATCGCAGCAACTGGGATCATCCGCCCTTGTGGACCGCCAGCACGCGAAAGCTCAAAGACCCCGCTTGGCGTGGCCGCGAGGGAGCAGTGCTTGAATTCGAGATTCGCAGCGCCAGCGAAAACCAGCTAGTCATTACACTCGTCTGCAACGGTTGGGGCGCCTTCGATTCGCGAAAACCCGCGATCAGCTATGCGTGCTTGCGGAAACTCGTGGCCTCTTCCTTATGGCAAAAAATCACCATAAGCGCAGAAGATTTCCAGTCGCTCGATCCCCAACAACCCAAAGCACTCGCCAACTGGAGCTCCATCACTGAGTGCAGCATCAGCCCTAGCGGAAATGTGCTCATCGATGGTAAAAAACAAAGCGTCAGCGGCCAACACTGGCAAGGCCCGCGAGAAATCCGCAACATGCGCTGGATCGAGACTCCACCATGAGCGCAGCCAATGGATGCCGAAATTGATCAAGCAGATTTTCCCCTTGCTAAGCTCGGCGATTCGGGCATGCTGCATGCATGAACTACCGCATGATGCGCATCATTCTCGTTCTACTGCTTAGCATCGTCCCCTCATGGGCCGGTGACAAAAAAGGCAAAAACATGGCCGTTTCGTTTCACCTCGAAACGGACGTGAATAACAATCCGAAGATGATTTTCGAACAAAACATCGGTGGCAAAAAACGCTATTTTTCCCGCTCTCCCGAGTTTTCCACCAAAGATATCACCGCGTTCAGCCCGTTCCTCTCCGACAATCAAAATGATTACGGCATTGTGTTTCAACTCCGCAAATCTGGTGCTAGCCGTCTGGAAAACATAACCATGGCTAATCAAGGGAAAATGCTCATTGCCGCAGTGAATGGGCGCGTGGTGGATGGTGTCATCATCGATCAATCCGTAAAAGACGGAGTTCTTGTCGTCTGGAATGGCATTCAGGAAGGAGAAATCAAGGAATATGATAAACTTGCGCCACGCATCGGCGAGGATAAGAAAAAGAAATAAATTCCTGCTTCGGTCATGCGTTTCATCACCTCTCTTCTTACTCTGAGCCAGTTCGTTCTCGGCTCATTGGCAATGGCTGCCATCGATCTCGTGTTACCCACCGAGAATCAGCGCCTTTTTTCGGGAGAACCGGAAAAATTTTACATGTATGTCGACCGTTACTTCGACGACAAACACACCCAACCTTGGGAGGGTGGCTCCTATGGCTACGTCCGCACCAGTATGCGCTTGGGAGATCAAGTGATTCAGACTAAATTCCACGAAGGAATCGATATCGCGCCGATTAAGCGTGACAAAGCCGGCAACCCACTCGACTTGGTCTGTTCCATCGCCGAAGGTAAAGTCGCCTACATCAGTAGTATCTCAGGCCGTAGCAATTACGGGAAATATGTCGTCATCGAGCACAATTGGGACAACTCCCCTGTTTACAGCCTCTACGCTCACTTGGCTGACATCACCTGCAATCTCAATGATCCTGTCTCCAAAGGAGCTGTGCTTGGGCGCATGGGCTACACAGGTGAAGGCATTACGCGCGTTCGGGCACACGTGCACCTCGAAATCGCACTCAAGCTCAGCGGTCGCTTCAGCGAGTGGGCGCCGAAACAGCTTAACTACCATGGAAATTTCAATGGCATGAACCTCGCTGGAGCCGATGTGGCGGGATATTTCCTCGCTCACAAGGCCAACCCGAATTTGACCTTTTCCCAATTCCTCGCGAGCTATCCGGCCTACTACAAAGTCACCATGCCGAACAGCGGAACCATCGACATCGCCACCCGTTACCCATGGCTCATCCGCAGCAACACCGCCAAAGCTAGCAGTTCGTGGGAGGTGTCTTTTTCTGAGACAGGCATGCCGCTTGCCATCTTCGCGAGCGACCGGCGGGTAACGCAGCCAACCATCACCATGGTCCGCCCTTCTGACATCCCACATCGCTACAAAACACGGGGACTGCTCAGCGGCGAAGGCAAACAGGCCAGCCTTTCGACCGATGGCAAAAATTTGCTCAATCTACTGAGTGGGAATTTCCCCAGCGCCGCACCTGCGGACAAAAAGCAATAACTTTTCCTCTATACGATACCATGACTGCTACCGAAAATCTTGCCCGCTTGGGCCTCACTCTGCCATCCGTACCCGCACCCGTCGCCGCCTACGTCAACTGTGTCCGCACAGGCAACTTGTTGTTCCTCTCTGGTGGACTTCCCATCGACGGGGATAAAAAAGTAATCGGTCAGGTGCCGCGCGATGTCTCCATTGAGGAAGCACAAGAAGGTGCACGCATCATCATTCTCAATCGACTCGCTGTGATTGCATCAGAAATCGGCAGCATTGACCGCGTCACTCGCATCGTCGGCCTCAATGGCTTCGTTAATTCCGCCGCGGACTTTTACGATCATCCGAAGGTCATCAACGGCGCATCGGAACTATTGATCGAAATTTTCGGCGAAAAAGGCAAGCACTCACGCACCGCTTTGGGCGCGGCAGCTCTGCCTCTCAACGTCGCCGTCGAGATCAACTTGATCGTGGAAGTTGAGTAACCGTAGCGGACGCATAGCGCGCTCCAGCTCCCCGCTCTTCTGCAAGCATCTTTCATGTCCACACTCCGCCGCATCATTCAGCACACCCTACGCTTTCCCATGAGCAGTATGCTGTCCTTGGTTCTTGCATTCGCCTGTACAGCGTTGATTTTAGTGCTTCCCGCAGTCACGATGCGTTTCATCGATGTGATCATACCTCAAAAACGGTTGGACCTGATCATACCCACAGCTGCATTAGGTGTGCTAGCCATCGGCGGCAGGCAGCTACTTTTCACACTACGTACGTATTTTAACAATGCGTTGGAACTGAAAATCACCCACCTGATTCGCGTCGAGCTTTACGACAAACTCCAACGCCTTCCCGTGAAGTGGTTCGATACCAAATCATCCGGCGAAATCATGACTCGAGTCGCCGATGACGTGCCCACCATGGATCGCGTGGTCATTGAGGGGATCGATCAAGCACTCGCCGCCGTATTGCAATTTCTCATCGTACTCGGATACATGTTTTTCCACTCGTGGCAGCTCACCTTGGTCACACTCATCCCCCTGCCCTTCATCGGCCTCATCACCTCTTGGTGGTCGAAGCGCTCGGAATCCAAATGGCGCGAATCATCAGAGGCATCCTCTGCACTACATGCTTTGCTGCACGACAACCTCTCTGGCATCCGACAAATCAAAGCCTACACCGTCGAGCCCGAGGCGCTCGATCACTTCGATTCCGCATCGCGCAAGGTAGGCGAAAAACACATGAATGTCATGCGCGGACAATCCATCGTCTGGCCTGCAGTCTCCCTCATCGCCGAATCCGGCATCATCATCATGGTCGCCTTTGGAGCTTGGTGGGCCATCGAGGGCAAGATCACACCCGGCACCGTGATTTCATTTCTGGTTGCCTGGGGCTTTCTCTTTGATCCCATTTCTCACATCAACAAGCTCTCGCAAACCTTTACGCGTGGTGTCGTCGCGGCCAAGAGAGTTTTCGCCATCATCGATACCCCAGACGAAAGCAATCTCACCGAAGGCGACCGACCTAACAATTTTCGAGGAGAAGTCAAATTTGATCAAGTTGCCTTTGCCTATGGCGAGGAAGCGCCTGCTGTTAGCAATCTGACATTGCATGCAGCTCCCGGTCAGACGATCGCGCTCGTAGGGCCCACGGGAGCAGGAAAATCCACAATCTTGAATTTGCTCACTCGCTTTTATGATCCGAGTCACGGTCAGATTTTGTTAGATGGAAAACCGATTCTTTCGCTATCGAAAGAATGGTTGCGCGATCACACCGGCTACGTTACCCAAGAGAGTTTCCTTTTCAACACCACCTTGCGCGAGAATCTACAACTCGCCAAGAGCGATGCCAGCGATGAGGAAATTTGGCAAGCACTCGAATCTGCGAATGCAGCAACATTTGTGAGAGAACTTCCCGAGGGCCTCGACACCGTCGCGGGTGAACGAGGCGTGCGTTTTTCGGGAGGAGAAAAACAACGTCTCTCCATCGCCCGCGCGTTATTGAAAAATCCGCCACTACTCTTATTAGACGAAGCCACCTCAGCACTCGACAATCATACCGAACGCCTTGTGCAACAAGCCTTAGAAACCCTTCGCAGCGAGCGCACCTGCTTCGTGATCGCGCATCGTCTCTCAACAGTATGCAACGCCCATCGCATCTACGTGCTCAAGGATGGAACGATCGTCGAACATGGCACGCACGATCAACTCATCGCTCAAAACGGACTTTACACCGCACTCGCCCAAGCCACGTTGAAATAATCTACTTTTCACGAATTCACCTTTCTCACCATGCCCGAGCTACCCGAAGTCGAAACTACACGCCGCGGCATCGAGCCTCACTTGGTCAACATGACTGTACGCGAACTGATTATCCGCCGACGCGATTTGCGCCAAGCTGTTCCTCAAAGCATTCAAGACATTGAAGGAAAAATCATCCATAGTGTGTCGCGCCGCGCCAAATATCTGATCGTGGAGCTTGAGGATCAACATCACCTCATCATTCATCTTGGCATGTCAGGAAGCTTGCGAATCATTGACCCAGCAACGGATTTCCGCACTCACGACCACATCGCCATCACCCTATCTTCGGGCCAACAACTCCGCTACCATGATCCACGGCGCTTCGGCATTGTCACACACTACCATGGCGCTACACCGCTCGCTCATTCATTATTCTCCGCACTTGGTCCTGAGCCTCTGAGTGATGATTTTCACCCCAGCGGATTGTTTCAATCGTTACAAAATCTCAAACGCCCGATTAAAGTCGCACTCATGGACAACGCAGTCGTAGTCGGAGTAGGCAACATCTATGCCTCGGAATCTCTTTTCCAAGCAGGCATCCGGCCGACGACTGCGGCAAACGAAGTGTCCCGCAAAAGAATCAGTCGATTGGTCGAGTGCATCAAAACCGTATTGCAAAAATCCATCGACCAAGGCGGCACCACCTTACGAGATTTTTTACGCGAAAACGGCGAACCCGGCTACTTTCGCCAAGAATTGTTGGTCTATGAAAGAGCAGGGCTCCCATGCCACGTATGCAGCACGCCCATATGCAAAATCACACAGGCTCAGCGCAGTAGCTACTTCTGCGCTAAGTGCCAAAAGCGTTAGAACATCTTAGGAAAGCAACTGCTCCTTTACGAGAGCAACTGCATAGTCGCGGTTCATGCGGGCAATATGATCGACGCTGATCTCCTTCGGACAAGCAGCTTCACACTCATATTGGTTGGTGCAGTTGCCAAAACCTTCGGCATCCATCTGACGTACCATCGCCAACACACGCTTATCGCGCTCAGGCTGGCCTTGGGGCAAGTGACCGAGGTGAGAAACCTTGGCAGCAGTAAAAAGCATCGCGGATGAATTTTTGCATGCAGCAATGCACGCACCACAACCGATGCACGCGGCGGCGTCGAAAGCCGAATCAGCATCGGCTTTTGCAATCGGCAGCGAATTCGCATCCACAGCAGAACCCGTGCGAACGTCGATGTAGCCACCGGAAGCAATGATCCGATCCATCGCGCTACGATTCACAATCAGATCACGGATCACCGGGAACGCACGGGCGCGGAAAGGCTCGATCCAAATCGTATCACCTTCTTGGAATTTGCGCATGTGAACTTGGCAGGTCGTGATGCCTTTTTCCTTGCTATGAGGAACACCATTGATGGTGAGTGAGCACATACCACAAATGCCCTCGCGGCAATCGTGATCAAAGTGAATCGGCTCACCACCAGATTCGATGATGCGTCCGTTGACAATGTCTAACATCTCCAGAAAAGATGCCTCTTCGGGAATGCTTTTCGCATCATAAGTTTCGATGCTCCCCTGATCTTGAGGAGTTTTCTGACGCCAGACTTTGAGTGTAAGGTTGAGCATAGGAAAAGGTGGTCAAATGATGAAAAAATTATTTATAAGAACGTACGGAAAGCTTCACTTCCTCATATTGGAGTTTTTCCTTATGAAGAGTCGGCGCTTGGCCTTCGTTGTATTGCCAGGCGGCAACGTGGGCGAAATTTTCGTCATCGCGCTTGGCTTCACCAGGGGCGACGAGACCGCTATCGACATCGGGATCACCAGCACGGGTTTGGTGTTCCTCGCGGAAGTGACCACCACAGGATTCCTCGCGCGCCAAAGCATCATAACACATCGTCTCGGCAAATTCGAGGAAATCCGCAACGCGGCCTGCTTTTTCGAGCTCCATGTTTGCCATGTTGCCCGAGCCGGGAATGCAAACATTGTTCCAGAACTCCTCACGGATTTCGGGGATACGGCGAATATTTTCATCCAAGCCTGCTTTGTTGCGCGCCATGCCGCAGTTGTCCCACATCATCAAGCCGAGCTCGCGATGGAAAGAATCAACGGTGCGTTTGCCCTTAATGCCAACCAGCTTGTTGACACGAGCTGTGGTTTCGGCTTCGGCTTGCTTGAAGGCGTCGTCATTGACACTGCACTTGCCCGGCGTTTGCGTCGCGAGGTAGTTAGCGATGGTCGTTGGGATGACGAAATATCCATCTGCAAGACCTTGCATCAGAGCGGAGGCACCAAGTCGGTTTGCTCCGTGATCCGAGAAATTTGCTTCACCCAAGACGTGTAGGCCAGGAACGTTTGACATCAAGTTGTAGTCGACCCACAAGCCACCCATGGTATAATGGACGGCAGGATAGATCATCATCGGCTGCTTGTAGGGGTCCTCACCGGCGATTTTATCATACATCTGAAACAGGTTTCCGTAACGCGCACGGATCGCAGGCTCGCCAAGTCGATTGATCGCATCGCGGAAGTCGAGATAAACACCGAGTCCCGTAGGAGCCACACCACGCCCATCGTCGCAGCATTCTTTGGCGGCACGCGAGGAAATATCGCGTGGTGAAAGGTTGCCAAATGATGGATACTTGCGCTCAAGGAAATAATCGCGGTCTTCGTCCTTTACGGAATCGGGCAGTATTTGCTTGTTGCGTAGCTTTTCGGCGATTTCTTTTGATTTGGGAACCCAGATGCGACCATCGTTCCGTAGCGACTCAGACATCAACGTCAACTTCGATTGGTAATCGCCAGACACCGGAATGCAGGTCGGGTGAATTTGCGTGTAGCATGGATTGGCAAATAGAGCGCCACGACGCGCAGCACGCCATGCAGCCGTCACGTTGCATCCCATCGCGTTCGTGGAAAGGAAGAACACGTTACCGTAGCCACCAGTTGCCATAATCACAGCATCAGCTGCATGAGAAGAAATTTTTCCAGTCACCATGTCACGCACGACGATGCCCTTGGCATGCCCATCGACGAGCACCACATCGAGCATTTCTGTGCGAGGAAACATTTGCACACCACCTTTGTGCACTTCTTTTTCCAGTGCTTGGTAGCAGCCGATCAGCAACTGTTGTCCGGTTTGGCCACGAGCGTAGAATGTGCGGGATACCTGAGCGCCACCGAACGAACGGTTGTCTAACAAGCCGCCATACTCACGAGCAAAAGGAACACCCTGTGCCACGCATTGGTCGATGATGCTGGCGGAAACCTCGGCGAGACGATGCACGTTGGCCTCACGGCTGCGGAAGTCACCGCCTTTGATCGTATCATAGAACAAACGCCGCACTGAGTCGCCGTCGTTCTGATAGTTTTTCGCAGCATTGATGCCACCCTGAGCGGCGATCGAGTGAGCGCGTCGTGGGCTATCCTGGTAACAAAAGCATTTCACCTTGTAGCCGAGCTCGGCGAGGCTCGCCGCAGCGGCACCACCAGCAAGACCGGAACCAACGACGAGAATGGTGAATTTTCTCTTGTTTGCGGGATTGATGAGTTTCGAATCCATCTTGTGCTTCGACCATTTTTGATCGAGTGGACCGGAAGGAATTTTGCTATCGAGGACAATGGACATAAGATATGCGTGGGTAAAAAAGTTAGCGTCCGTAATTGAAGATGTAAATTGCGACAGGAATTGAGAGGAAGCCGAGCCAAATCACGAGCGCGTATGCCTTGCTGATGAAAGAAATCAACGGCGCGGATTTTTTCGAGCGGAGGCCGAGAGTTTGGAAGATCGACTGCACACCGTGAGAGAGGTGGGAGCAGAGCAAAGAAATCGCGATCACGTAGAACAAAACGACGATGCCACTAGAGAAACCGCGGATGACCATTTGATAAGGGCTCACTTTCGCGATTTCAGCAAGATCCGAATCCACGCGCACGGTGAAATGCAGCAAGTGATAGACCACAAATGCCAAGATCGTCAGGCCGCTGATGATCATGATGCGCGAGGAGCGACTAGCCTGAATCGTTTTCTCATGCTCATACTTCGGTGAGGCCTTTGCATTCTGACGAGTCAAGGCAATAGTCGCCGCAATATGAATGACCAAGCAAGCCAATAGAATGATCCGAGCAATCCATACGCCTGCTCCGTGAAGCATCGTGTGCAAAAATTTTGCATATTCATCAAATGCTTCCTGACCCACAAAAACAAGCAAATTCCCCGATAGGTGTCCGGCGAGGAATAACACCAACACCAATCCGGTGAGTGCCACCAAGTATTTTTTTCCAATCGAGGAATTCCAAATTGCGCAAAGAGGTCGTATCGAAGCATTCATGAGAAAAAAGAAGTGAGAAACTGCATTCCCGCGAATAGGATATCCGAAATCGGCAAAATAACAAGTTCAGAAACGGATTTTTTCGAAAATACTGCGCATATTTTTTACGCAAAAAAAGTGCCCGCTGCAACGATCATCGGATGCGGGCTCTTAGAAAACAATATTGAGGAAAAAATTTATCCGGCACGCTGTTGTAACGCGTCCATGTTGCGAACAGCCAAGTCTAACTCGGCCAACACTGCGCGTGAATGCTTGAGAAAAACCTCACCTGACCGTGTCAATCTGTGGCTTCTCCCCTGACGATTTAGCAATTGAGCATTCAATGAGTCCTCCAATGCACGTAGAGAATGACTGATCGCTGACTGCGTCAAATTCAACTTTTTGGCGGCAAGTGTGAAACTTCCCGTTTCAATAATCGCAACAAACGCTAGCACTTGTCGTATTTCTGGCATATTTCGATTCATGGATGTGTGAGCCACCACAGCAGCTCATGTGTATCTAGCACTTAGCGTGCCACAGTTAAATCATTAGAAATTACAAGAAAAAATCTTCACGCCTTGAATTGAACGCATTACCTGAGGATACCAGACTAATCTCGGCAAAGGGCATAACACCGCCGAGTGATCAGTATAACCTCCGCTCAAATGACAGAGTATCGACGGAGAATGATCAATCATTCTCCCTATGAAAAGGTCACCTTTGGTCACTTTTGCATGATGGTTGGAGCTGCAGAATTCGAAGCTAGGCATTACCTGTAAGAAAATCGCACTTTTTTATCCCACAAAGATTGCAAACTCTCCCAATCTGCTGAATCATCCAGCCATGCAGGTTATCAAAGTAAAGTATGTGCTGTGGGCCGCTGATTGGCGGCGGTGTCTGAAATTTTACGGCGAATTGTTTGGAGGTGTTGTGTCTTTCGAAAGTGAGGTCTGGAGCGAAATTGTCGTAGCTGGAGCGACACTCGGAATTCATGGCGGCGGCGAGGGCAAGAGGACATGGACTGGATTATCATTTCAGCTCAATGATCTGCGCGAGGGCATCACCCGCTTAATCGAATGTGGCGGCAGTCTCGCATCTGAGCCGAACGACACACCAGAAGATCCGCTACATTTGGCGATGTGCATCGATCCCGAAGGCAATGAGTTTATGATGACCCAGAGTCGCCGCTAATTTCAACACAAATCCGCTCGACTCCTAATCGGACATTCATTGATGCTCCCTGACGTGTAATCCTACAAACCATCCGTGCACATCGCAGAGAAACACAGTTGCCAAAAATGCACCGTTTTTCGGAATTCGGCCGATTTTGACGGAATCCAGCGGAAAAACGTCATCGACCCGAACACGAAAAAAGCCCTAAAAACTAGGACTTTTAACGTTATAGAGATGGTCGGGCTGGCGGGATTCGAACCCACGACCCCTTGCCCCCCAGGCAAGTGCGCTACCAGGCTGCGCTACAGCCCGTTGTTTCCACGACGGGGGCGAAGAAAAACAGAAGATTTGGGAATTGGCAAGCAAAGAATTTCATGTCATGACATTTTTCATGCAGCGCGTCAAAACAGCCATCGTCGGAGCCAGCGGATACACCGGTAGCGAACTCCTCCGTCTTCTTCTCCAACATCCCCATGTCGAACTCACCGCCGTGACCTCACGCGCAGAGGCCGGCAAGAGCATCGAGTCCGTTTTCCCACGCTTCCGCAAGCTCTCAGGAGCCACGCTCGCGTTCATGGAGCCAGATCCCGATCAAATTGCTGCCACCGGCGCGCAAGCGGCCTTTCTTGCCCTGCCACACGGTGTCGCCGCAGAAATCGCCACAGCTCTTATCGCCCGTGGCATCAAGGTCATCGATCTCAGTGCCGATTTTCGCATTCACGACCCTGCCGTCTATCAAGAGTTCTACGCCCATCCGCATCCCGCACCCGAGCTGTTAGCATCTGCAGTGTATGGCTTGCCCGAGGTCCACACCGATGCCATCCGCGCCGCCTCACTCATCGCCTCGCCAGGTTGCTACCCAACCAGCATTTTGCTGCCACTCATTCCCCTGCTTCGCAAAAATTTATTAGATCCACACAGCATCATCGCCAACTCCATGAGCGGCGTCAGCGGTGCGGGAAAAAAACCCGATGCAGCCTTTCTTTTCTGCGAGTGCAATGAGAGCCTCCGCGCCTACGGCATTCCCAAACACCGCCACCTCGCCGAGATCGAGCAAGAGCTCTCTCTCGCGGCGGGTGAGCCCCTTTGCATCACCTTCATCCCCCACCTCGTTCCCGTTAACACAGGCATCCACAGCGCCATCACCGCGACTTTGCGCCCAGGCACGACGATGACAGAAATCACCAACGCCCTCGAAAATGCCTATGCCGATTCTGCCTTCGTACGCTTGCTTGGTCCCGGTGTTTGCGCCGATACCAAAAACGTGACCCGCACCAACTTCATCGACATCGGCTGGCACATTGACAGTCGCACCAATCGACTGATCATCACCAGCGCCGAGGACAACGTCGTCAAAGGAGCTGGCGGACAAGCTGTGCAGTCATTCAACCTGATTTTCGGACTTCCCGAAAATGCAGGATTGCAAACCGTCTAAGGAATCGCTACATCATTTTCCTCGCTGACATGGAATCTCATTTTACCAAAATCAAAGGCGGCGTTGGCGCACCGCAAGGCTTCCTCACCGCCGCGATCTCCTGCGGCATCAAGAACCCCGATGCCACTCGTCTCGATCTCGCCCTGATCCACTCCGATGTCCCCTGCGCATCCGCTGGCACATTTACCACCAATCGTGTCAAAGCCGCACCCGTCAAGCTCTCGCAAGCACATCTCCGCAAAGGCAATCTGCGCTGCATTATTGCCAACTCCGGCAATGCCAACGCTTGCACCGGCGTCGTCGGCATTCGCGATGCCAAAGCCATGTGCTCGGGTGTTGCCAAAGCGCTTTCTCTCAGAACCTCGGAGGTCGGCGTTTGCTCCACAGGCGTGATCGGATTGCCGATGCCGATGGTTCGCATTGAAAATCGCATCCCTGAGCTTGTCGAAAAACTCTCGCCACGCAGCGGTGCCGATGTTGCCGCCGCGATCATCACCTCCGATACTCATGCCAAAGAAGTAGCCATTTCCTTCGAAATCGACGGCCACACCGTGAAAATGGGTGGCTGCGTCAAAGGCGCTGGTATGATCAGTCCCAGCATGGCGACCATGCTCTGCTTCATCACCACCGATGCCAATCTCTCCTCAGATTGCCTGCGCAAATGCACCCTCGAATGCGTAGAGGAATCCTTCAATCGCATCACCATCGATGGCGACATGAGCACCAACGACACCGTGCTCATCTTGGCTAACGGAAAATCCGGCATGCCCAGCATCCGCCGCAATTCTTCCGCCTGCAAAATTTTCCGCGCTGCCTTGCAATACGTCATGCTCACGCTCGCCAAAGCCGTTGTCCGCGATGGCGAACGCGTCACGAAATTTGTCACCGTCGAGGTCAAGGGTGCGCGCACTTATCTCGATGCAAAAAAAGTCGCTGAGGCCGTCAGCAAGTCCGCCCTCGTCAAGTCCTCGTGGAATGGCGGCGACCCAAACTGGGGCCGAATTATTCACGCCGTCGGCTACTCTCGTGCTCGCATTCGCGAAGAGTTGGTGGACATTTTCATCAACGAAAAAGCCGCCTGCCTCGGTGGATTGCAGGCCCCCACGCCAATGGATGAGCTGCGCGCCATCGTCGCCCAGCCTGACTTCACCATCAACATCCACCTCAATCAAGGTGAGGCCTCCTACACCATGTATACCAGCGATCTCTCGCCCGAATACGTCGATTTCAATCGCAGCGAATACGCCTACTGGAAGCAAGCTCGCAAAGACGGCCTCGTTTGATCTCTATCAGAAAATTTCTACGCACACATGAAACTAGCACTCGATGTCATGGGCGGCGACCGCGCCCCTACCGTCAATATTCTCGGCGCCAAGGCCGCCCTCGAACTCTATCCGCAAATCGATATGATCTACCTCGTCGGTGATGAAAAAACCATCGCCGCTGAGTGCGCCACCCACCAATTAACCAGCAAAAAAATCCGCATCGTTCATGCCGCGGAAGTCATCGGCATGGCTGAGCCCGGAGCAAAAACCGTGCGCCGCAAAAAGCAATCGTCGATCAATGTCGCCATGGATCTCGTCAAAGCTGGCGAGGCCGATGCCTTTGTCTCCGCGGGAAATACTGGTGCCTGCGTCGCCTCCGCTACGATCAAGCTCCGCCTCATCGATGGCGTCGAGCGCGCCGGCATTGCCTCTCCCCTGCCCAATGAACACGGCGTCTGCAACATCCTCGATGCTGGAGCCAATCCCGAGGCCAAGCCGCAACACCTCGTCACCTACGCCATCATGGGCACCGCATTTGCCAAACATGTGTTAGGCATCGCCGATCCCATCGTCGGACTCATGTCCAATGGCGAAGAAGACGAAAAAGGCACTACCTTCACCAAGGAAACCTTTGCTCTCCTCAAGGAAACTCCCGGCATTCACTTCCGAGGCAACGTCGAGGGACATGACCTCTTCGAGACCCCTCTCCACGTTGTCCTCTGCGATGGGTTCACGGGCAACATCGTCCTCAAATCCTGCGAAGCCACCGCCAAGGCCATGGGCAAATGGCTCAAAGCCGAGCTCACCGCCAATCCCCTGCGCACCCTCGGTGCCGTCATGGCCAAAGGTGCCTTCAAGGCATTGAAAGAAAAATCATCCTACGAGAGCTACGGCGGCTGCCCATTGCTCGGCGTCAATGGCGTTGTCATCATCGCTCACGGCGGCTCCAGTGCACTCGCCATCCAAAACGCCTTGCGCGTCGGCATGGAAACCGTGCAAAACAAAGTCAACGATGCCATTCGTCAGGCCTTGGAAAAGACACAAGAGCCTCAGACATAAGAGACTAGGCCAAAAGCAAACGCGCAATTGGACGAGATCCGACGAAGTCCAAGGATCAACCAAGATTTTTCTCTTCGAGATAACGCCCAACCCAGCCGATGTCGTAGGTGCCATTGACGAAGTCGGGGTGATTAAGAATTTCCTGTTGGAAAGGAATGGTGGTCTTGATGCCGCGGATCATGAACTCAGAAAGCGCGCGTTTCATGCGAGCAATCGCGATTTCACGAGTCGCAGCGGTGACGATGAGCTTAGCGATCATCGAGTCGTAATAAGGAGGCACGGTGTAACCAGAATACACATGGGTATCGACGCGCACGCCTTTGCCGCCAGGTGCATACCAGAGATCGATCTTGCCGGGGCTGGGTGTGAAGTTGTTGTAGGGGTCCTCGGCATTGATTCGGCACTCGATGGAGTGGCCGCGCGGCGTGGCATTGAGCACGTGCTCGGAGAGCGGCATGCCGGCAGCGATGCGGATTTGCTCTTTGATCAGCTCGCAGCCCATCACTTCTTCGGTCACGGGATGCTCGACCTGAATCCGCGTGTTCATTTCCATGAAGTAGAAATTTTCACCAGACTCGTCGACGAGGTATTCGATGGTGCCGGCATTTTCATAGCCGATGGCTTTGATCAAACTGACCGAAGCATTGCCCATGCGCTCGCGCATTGCGGGAGATATCAAGGGCGAGGGACACTCTTCGATGATTTTTTGGTTGCGGCGCTGCATCGAGCAATCGCGCTCACCCAGATGCATGAAATTACCATGGGTATCGGCGATGATTTGGAACTCGATGTGGTGAGGATTCAGCACCAGTTTTTCCAAGTAGCACTCGCCATTACCGAAGCAGGCAATCGCTTCGTTCGAGGCAGCAGCGAAGAGCGAATGGAATTCTTCGGGCTTGAAGCAGGGACGCATGCCACGGCCACCACCACCAGCTGTGGCCTTGATCATCACAGGGAAGCCGATTTCTTTGGCCTTCGCAAAAGCTTCGTCGGCATCGATGATGATTTCAGAGCCAGGTGTGATCGGCACGCCATTGGCAATCGCATTGGCACGAGCCGTAGCTTTGTCGCCCATCATCGAAATCACTTTCGCGGAGGGTCCGATGAACTTGATGCCAGATGATGTGCAAATTTCGGCAAACCGAGCATTTTCGGAGAGGAATCCATAGCCAGGGTGAATCGCCTCGGCTCCGGTGATCTCGCAGGCGGCAATGATGCGATCAGGCTTCAGGTAGCTATCTTTCGAGGGCCCCTTGCCGATGCAAACGGCGTGATCGGCAAGCTGAACGTGCATGGAATCAACATCTGCCTCGGAATAGACGGCGACAGATTCCACATCGAGTTCACGGCAGGCACGAATGATCCGCAGGGCGATTTCGCCACGATTGGCGACAAGAACACGTTTGAACATGATAGGCTAACAGAAAAAAGGTTTCGTCGGAGAATAGGAGCGGTGAATGACAATTTGACAATTACGCGAGGCGGAAAAGCACGTCGCCATACTGCACTGGGGTAGCATCTTCGGCCACAGCGGCAGTGATCGTGCCGGATTTCTCCGCTTTGATCTCATTCATGACTTTCATCGCCTCGATAATGCAAAGTGTTTGACCGACGCTGACGGTATCGCCGACTTTTACGAAATCAGGGGCATCCGGAGAAGCCTTGCGGTAAAATGTGCCCACCATCGGAGAGGTGATTTCCGAGCCAGCGGCGACTGCAGGAGCAGCAGCGGCGACCGGAGAAGCAGCGGCGCTAGGAGCGGCAACTGGTGCAGACTGTAAGGAAGCAGAAGAAAGAGCGCCACGGATGGCATCGATGTCAGCACCTTTTTTCAGACGCAGATGCACACCGTCAGCGGTGGTCATATCAAAGTAAGACAGCTCATGTTCATTCATGAGTTCGACGATTTTGCGGATTTGATCGAGTTCCACGATAGTAAGTAGTTGGTGTGATGATTTGAGGGAGGACTTGTGCTCGGGGAAGTTGCTCCAAATTTGAGGGATGGTCAAGCAAGGAATCCAAAACTGCAACACCACCGCAACACCAACAAAAAACCACACTCAATGGAGTGTGGTCATGTTTCCCGAAAAGTAGCGGCTGTGGGACTCGAACCCACACACGTAAGTACTCGATTTTGAGTCGAGCGCGTCTACCAATTCCGCCAAACCGCCATTCGGGTGCGCGAGGTAATACAAAAGCTCAGATAATTGCAATAGGAAAATCAGGAATTGGCATTTTTTTCTTGAGGGAAGTCTGCGTTTCGCATCTTGGCTCTTGCACTGCGCTCGATTCAACGCATAGTCACGGCCGTGAGATTTTCGATTGCCATTTCCTTGTCCGGATTGTTACTCAGCGCTTGCAAACTGATCGGCCCTGACCACCAAGCGCCAGAGGTCAGCATGCCCGTTTCGTTTTCGCAGAGTGGCACCACCTGGAAACAAACGAGTGCCCCAAAAGTCTATGAGCAATCGCGCTGGTGGAAAACCTTTGGTGATGCGCAGCTGACATCACTCGCACAAGCCGCAGATTCGCAAAACCTCAGTCTCAAAGCGGCTGCCTACCGCTTGGATGAAGCTCGCGCGCTTAGCCGCTCTAGCCGCACCGCTGTGCTGCCCTCGCTCGATTTCACGCCAAACATCGGCAGCTCGGAGTCACGCATTCCGGGAGCTGGCTCCACCATTCGCCGCGATACCGTTTCACTACCCTTAGAGTTATCCTATGAGGTCGATCTCTGGGGCAAAGTTCGCCGCCAGATCGAAGGTGCTAATGCCCGCGAGGCATCTGCCCAAGCGAGTTATGTAGCCACGAAGCTGAGCCTCACCGCCGATACCGCCCAGAGCTACTGGGCTCTGCGTGGCTTAGACGCCGACCGTTCCCTCCTCCAAGAGAGCATCGCGCTGCGCAAAGAAACTTTTTCACTCATCGAGGCTCGTTTTCGCGCAGGAACGGTGAATGCCTTGGATGTCTCCCGCGCCCAAACCGAAGTCGCCACGGCAGAAGCCGAACTCATCGGCGTCGATCGCCAGCGCTCCGAGCTCGTCAACGCCCTCGCCGTGCTGACAGGTCGCAACGCCGGATCTCTCAACATTCCCGCTCAGGCGAAGCTGCCGAAAGCTCCCAACATCCCCGCTGGGATTCCATCTGATCTCTTGCTTCGCCGTCCCGATCTCTTCGCTGCCGAACGAAACCTTGCCGCCGCCAACGCAGAAATCGGCATTGCCGAGGCTGCTTACTACCCAAACTTCCGACTGCGCGCCGGCGGTGGATTTGACGGAGCCGCGATGAGCAATCTGATCAGCACCGACAACATCGTATGGTCGCTCGGCAGTTCCCTCACCTACCCCATCCTCGGCCAGAAAAACATCCGCGCTCAGCGTGATGCTACGGTCGCTCATCACCAAGCGCTTACCCAAGAATACAAGCAATCTGTGCTCGTCGCACTCCGCGAGACCGAAGACGCACTCACGGGACTTGATTTTTTGCGCCGTCAAGAAGACGCACAAAACCAAGCTATCCAAGCCGCGGAAAACACCCTCACCATTTCCCGCGAACGCTTTTCGGCCGGCCTGGTGAGTTTCCTCGAAGTCGTCGAAACCGAGCGCACCCTTCTCGCCTCCAAACGTCAAGCCGCCTCCCTGCGCACCCAGCGCCTCGCCCTCACCGTCAATCTCATCAAGGCACTTGGCGGTTCCTGGTAATCCTTTTTATTACATGAGCATTCCGATCAATACTCCATCCATTGGCCAAACCCGCGACCGTGAACTTCTCAAAGACTCTTCCACCTTCCTCTATAAAGAAACGGAACAAGGCCCACTTCACGCACACGTATTTTTCCCAGAGCATCACCATCAAGGTCAAGAAAACACCCTGATGATTTTTCTTCACGGTGGCTTCTGGGACATGCCAGCGGCGACTCAATTTGCCACGCAATGCATCCACTTCGCTGCGCGTAATTGCGTCTGCATCGCGGCAGAGTATCGAATCCATTCCCGCCACCAGACGGGTCCGCTCGAAGCGATTGAAGATACCCAGTCACTCATCATCTCAGCGAAAAAAAATCACCACACCCTCGGCATCGATCCCCAAAAAATTGTCCTCGTTGGTGCAGCAGGCGGTGCATTTTTGGCACTCCAAGCTGCAATGGCTCAAGATGTCATGAAGGTAGATGATGTCGATGCCCGGCCTCACGCGCTTGTTCTCCTTAGTGCCTTGGTCGATACCACACCCGGCACCGATTACGCCCCGCGCTTTCCCTCCACCGCTGCAGCGAAATCTCTCAGTCCATCGAAAATGATCCGCCGTAAGCTACCGCCGATGCTTTTTCTCCATGGCAAAAACGATCCGATTACGACCCTAGCACCCGTGATCTCATTCCGCCGTTGGATGAAATGGAAAGGTAATCGCATTGAGGTCATCGACTACGAGGGCGCCGAGCATCGCTTCTTCAACTTCAACTTTAGCCACCGCCACCACGACCTAACATTGCAAGCAATCGAGAAATTCCTATCAGAAAACAAACTTATGCCTGACTATGAGCGTCACGACTATTGATGCTGCAGAGAAATGATTAGCAAGCAACAATACGCTGGCCCATCTCACCGAGCCCTTCGATGCCCAACTCAACGTAATCGCCGGGTTGCAAGTACTTCGGTGAATTCATCCCCATCGCAACCCCAGACGGGGTTCCTGTCGCTACGATATCCCCTGGTAGTAAGGTCATGAATCGGCTGATGTAACTCAACACCATTTTCACAGGAAACATCATATCTCCCGTGTAGCCATTTTGACGCAGCTCACCATTGACCTTCGTCCACAAACGTAATGCTTGCGGGTCAGGCACTTGTGAGGCAGGCACCATCCATGGCCCCATCGGACCAAAGCGATCGTAACTTTTGCCCTTCATCCACTGCCCCTCCATTTCCTTTTGATAGGCGCGCTCCGAGTAATCGCAAAACACCGAATAGCCTGCCACATAGCTCATGGCATCGTCCTCCGAGACGTGTCGCATGGTCTGACCGATCACCACCGCGAGCTCGACTTCATAGTCCATTTTTTCCGCTCCCGGCGGACGCATCACCTCGTCAAATGGTCCTGACCAACACGAAGAAGCTTTCATAAACAAGACCGGTTCGGTAGGAATCCCCTCGCCAAATTCCTTGGCATGATCGAGGTAGTTTTTGCCGACACAGACAATCTTCGAGGGCCGATCAATCGGCGCGCCGATCCTCACCAGGGGAGAAATCTCCCGACCGCCCACGCAACCATCTTCCACCCACTCAGACAGCGCCTCCATGCCACCTGCCGCGAAAAATCCCTCATCATAATCTGCAAATTCACCACTCGCATCGACGCGCTTGCCATTGGCCAAAATCACGCCTGGTTCTTCTCGTCCAATTTCGCCATGTCGGATCAATTTCATCAGTAGACTTTACCCGATTGCCTCGCGACTGACAAGAACCTTACGCAAAAAATCGATCAAGCGCCCACGCAATGGCTCAGCGCGCAAGGCCAATTCACGCTGCTCCGCCTCATACCCACGCCTTCCCTCGACGGTTTCAATCCGCACCGGCTCATAGCCGTATTGCGCCAAATCATACGGACTCGCCCGCATATCCAAACTCCGCAACTCCATCGCTAACGAAAAACAATCCAACAACAACTCACCATCAATCCATGGCAATGATTTGAAACACCACTTATACAAGTCCATATTCGCATGAATGCAGCCCGGTTGCTCCTGCACCTGCCGCCCCTCCAAGCTCGGCTGAAGTTGATTCAAAGAACGAGCAGGTGGCGTAAAAAATCGAAACGCATCGTAATGCGAACAACGAATCGGCCGCGATTCCACAAACTCCGCGATCTCCTCTTGCGACATGCGCAAACCCGTAACCTTTGCATGCCGCGCTTCATCCGTCCGATAAATCATCGCCCACTCATGCATACCAAAACAACCAAAATTCCCCGCCTGCGACCGCGTATTCTCTAACAAATTCAAAGTCCAACGCAGCCGATACAACTCCTTTTCCTCCAACTGCTGCGGATCAACCCAAAGCCTTCCATCTTCATAACAATAATGCTTCGTCAACCACTGCGGAAAATCCTCACGCGCCCCCCGCAATACCACACCAATGCCCGGATGCCATTGCTCTAACTTTCCCAACTTCAAGGGATAATAATTGAACAAAAAATCCTCAACCGGATGCACCACCTGCCGCGCCCGCCGCTCCAGAGTAGGCAATGTCCAGCGCTGCGCGCGAGCACGATGCTCCACAAGCCGCTCCAGCCATTGTTCACGTTCCATGATCACATCCGAATCCATTACTCGCGTCACGGCCACATCATCCCACTAGCAGCCAAAACTTGCACCTCAAAAAACACAACATCTCTAGGGTCATCTCTGGGGCAGTCCTCTTGACTCACTGGTTGCTGATTTGACTACCCTACGTGCATAAAAACCCGTTACACACTGCTCAATGCTGAAATGCTCGTCACGGCAGTCTATATTCACGTCACGGCAGT